>Ga0206101_1000014_pt1 | contig 164256 bp, 141 predicted proteins | sample 1B0metagenome_FD_148613 | JGI IMG/M metagenome (GOLD analysis project Ga0206101, IMG submission 148613) | Enriched microbial communities from leaf-cutter ant dump, University of Wisconsin, Madison, United States - 1B0 | ecosystem: Environmental > Terrestrial > Nest > Insects nest > Nest dump... | reverse complement strand
GCTCTCGTCTGTAGAAACGATGCGCCGAAGTACAGGCCCACAAACCCTACGCTCCCGATGACGATCACGCCAAGACCGATCAGGAGCTTTATCAGAATGCTCATACCTTGTTCCTCCTTCATCTATTGCGGATTCTTCCGCTGGCGTCCGATGGCATTCATTTCGGTGCATCCCCCATCCGCGCATCCTCCAGGCTGTCCTGCGGCTCGAAATACTCACGCCGATGGAACCCTCCGAAAACGCTATCCAACTGCATCCTTCCCCGCACCTCCATCTTCGACAACTCTGACCTCCGGCATACAACATAGTTCGTATACCTATGCCTGGAAACGCCAACACTTCCCCCATACGCTTTCACCCTGCCTCCGTCGGTCGTGTCTTCCCATCTCGTGTACTCGATCTTCGTACGGCTCCCATCTGCCGATACATGGTAGAACTTCGGATAACCTTTCGGCACCCAGCCGCTCTGATCGCTGAACTGCGTCCACAGCACTCCGCTCGCCGGGATCTCATACACCCGCGCTTCTCCCTCGTACTTCGGCGCCGCACCCTCTGCCTGATTAAAGATGATCAGCACCGGTCCCTCGAACCCTGCCGGTAGCAGATATATCTCCGGCTCGATCGTCTGTCCGCAGGCCGGCATCGTCATGCTCAGCAGCAGCAGCAGCCCTATCCTTCTGACTGTTTTCATTTCCTTCCTCCTGTATGCTCCTTTAGTTACCCTTTACCGCCTTCTGTGATGTGTGCATCCGGTTCCATTCCCCCACTGTTATCACCTTCCCACGATACTGCACGCCTGTGAACTCTCCCGAACTGTTGATCATGATGCGCACCTGCGCCGTGATACGCTCGTTCGTCGCCGTCGGCGAGTACAGGTATGGAAAGGGTCCCAGAGGACCAAGCGCCGGCGCCGCCGAGACGCCGATGAAGACCGCCGTTCCCTTCTCATCCTTCACGAACGCCTCCGTCGCCGGGTAGTTATCTCCCGTGATCTGCGCCGTAACGTCCAGAAACCCTCCCTGAACATCCTCCGTCACCGTGAACGACGAGAAGACATCGATATCCGGAGATGGTCCTTCAAACGGATGCCCTCCCCAGTAGTTCATCGTCCAACTGAAGGTGTTCCCCCGTTTCTTCACTCCGCGAAAACCATCGCTGGGCTCTGCCTTCCTTACACGCCCGAACGAATGGGATGGATCGGACCACGTCTTGAGCTTATCCCGCCATAGCCTGCTGGGATCGTCGGTGTCGAGGAAAAATGTCTGGTTGATCCGGGCTCTGGACCCTCTACCCTCTCCGACCGAAAATCCACGATTATCCCCCCATAATACCGGAAAGCATAGCGAGGGCCACACCCATTCCGGAATGAACGAGCGAACGAAAAACGTGTAGGGAAATTCTCCGCTCGCATCCACCAGTTGCACCGGATTATTCAGCGCATACTGATACGGCGTCACCGACCGCAATGATTCCAGCAACGGGTCAATGCTCAGAAACCGCCCTTCGCTTGCGCTATATGCACGAACACCGTGCATCGCAAGATCGCTCTCCCGGTCCATCTCCTTCCCGATATAGCCCTGACGCGCCGCCTCGCCCGTTACTGCGCGTACCTCGCCGTACGGTTCGTAGTCCTTTCGCGCCACCACCGTCTTCGCGTCATCCAGAACGACTCGCACGGAACCTAGATGGTCGGTGATGTGGTACTCGTGGCTGCCATCGGCCTTCGTTACGATCGCGGGGGATGCGCCAGTGCCATACGTCAGATATTCCGACGGATATAGCATCACCCGCATCCCATTGTCACCGCACATCGAACGGCTCGTCTGGCGGCCGTTATATACCGCAAGCTGACGCTTGTCGGCGCCGAGAAGATAATACTGCCAAGGGTATTCGCGCTCGTTCATCGGAACGTTCTCCAGCGACCGATCGTAGTACAGCCGCTTCTGGTCACGCTCGCCTCCCGCGCTGTAGCGATATCGCCACTCCTGTTCCAGCGTCGGCAGAAGCCCCGCCCCCGCAGGCCGCTGGCGAACCAGGCGCACCGGCAGTTCACGGTGGCCGTACCCGTACTGATCCATCCCGCGATCGAATATCTCCGCGCCGATCTGCTCGTACCACCGGCGTTCCGTCGTCGAGCCGTTCGCGTTGTAGCGGTATTGCGTCGTCAGGCCCCATTCCGCATCCTCATCGCTCTCGACACGCTCCGCCAGACGGTTCCCGCCCGGCTCCAGAAGATATTCGTCCCGCTTCACCGTCCCGTTGCCGGAGACCTGCCGCCGGTTCCCCGCCTCGTCGTACTCGTAGCCCGTCGTGTCCGATCCCTGGCGCCATCCCGTCAGGCGGCGCAGCGGATCGTACGCATATTCCTGATGCTCCTCCGCTCCCGTCCCGTGACGGTACTTCTGCACCATGATCTGCCCCCTCTGGTCGTACGCCAGCTTCTCCAGGAACAGCGGCTGATCGCCGAGGCCCGGCACGCGGTACGTCGCCGCCAGCGTATCCGGCCACCCGCGCTTCGTGTACGTGTAGCGCACGCCCGCGCGCACCGGAACGAGCGCCAGCGAGTCCATCAGGCCGCGGCGGTCGTAGTGGTAGAAGAGACCCGCATCCTCCGGCCGCTCCAGGATGCCAGGATACCGCGTCCCCGCTCCCGAGTACAGCCCGCTCGTCGGCTGGCCCAGCAGGGTCCAGACCGAATCCGCGCGGCCGTTGCCGTCGTAGCCGTAGTACGTCGTGTGCTGCCGAACGTAGTCCGCGGTCGTCACCGCCGTGACCTTGTTCATCGCGTTATACCCGTAGTACACGGCATCGAACCCGAGGTTCTCCGTGTAGCGCAGCAGCGCCTCCAGGCGGCCGCGTTCGTCGTAGCTCATCACGGCATAGTGGTACGGCTCGCTGCCGCGCTCGCGCCAGGCCACCGCGGCCTTGCGGCCCCGCTGGTTGCGGACACGGCCGCGCGGCGCAAGGCGGTCCCACTGATCGCCATCCGGGAAATTCTCCCAGACCGCACCGGCCGATGGCGGCATCGTATCCCAGGCGATGGCCATGCGGCCGAAGTGGGGATACGCCGCGATGTCCTCGAAGTCCTCCTCGCGCGCCGGATGGATCACCTGCGGCGGGTGGAAGCGTGTGGGATGGACGATCAGCCGTGCGGCCACCGGATCGCTCTCGCCGAGCAGGCTGTTCGGCGCAAGCTCGCAATCGCGGAACCAGAAGTCCGGGGAGAAGTCCGGGACCAGCAGCACCGGCTTCATCCAGAGCGTGCGGCCGGCCGTCAGGATGTCGCTTGCGCCGCCGTCGTTCAGCACGTTCGGGTTCAGCGTCGCGGTCAGGCGCGGCGCCCCCCCCAGCAGGCGGCGGCCGTCATCCTGCTTCGTTCCCGCCGTCTTCCTTGCCATCGGCACCATCGCAGGCTCCACGCCCCCCGTGCTCTCCGCCCCCTGTTCCTCTCCCGCACCCGCATCACCCTGCACACGGGCCAGATGGCAGTTCAGGCAGATGTCATCGTACTCCTCGTTGTAGTCCCCGCCGAGCACCGCCTCCCCAACGTACACCAGACGGTTCAGGTCGTCGTACTCGTTGAACTCCACCAGACCACCCTGCGCCTGCTTCTCGCTCTGCGTGAACCGAACATTGCCCAGAACATCGTATGCATAGCTCACCGTTCCAAGGTCCGGCTGGCTCTTCGTGGCAACCCGTCCGAACGCATCGTACGTGTAGCGCGTCACGTCTCCCTTCGGGTTGATCGCGGTCGTCATCCGGCCGAGAAGGTCATACTCATACCGTGTTTCCAGGCGCAGCCCCGACGCGTCGGCAACCTCGCGGCGCACCTGTCCGAGCGCGTCGGCGTACGTCGTCGTCACCACTCCGCGCTCATCCACCATATCCGTCGCCGCAACGAACCCGTAGAAGTCCTGTCCGGCCAGGTCGAACTCCGACGGGCGGCCATAGCGGTAGTTCGTCCGCACCCGCGCGCTGTCGGCGTACATCACCTCCCGCACACGGCCCGCCTCGTCGTAGGTGCTCCGCGTCGCATTCCCCTCCTGGTCGTAGCTCACGCGAACCTGCCCGAGCCCGTCGTGCTCCGCCCGCACCGTATCGACGCGGCTCGTCCCGTCCGCCTCGGTGATCTCGCGCAGGCTTCGCAGCAGCCGCCCGTCCGCGCCGAAGTGGTGCTCCGACGATGTCCGCCGCGATGCTCCTCCCGTCGTCGCGATGTCGAGCTCGTTCATCGTATGCAGCCGATCGTCGATCTTCGCCGTTCGCGTGTTCGTCAGGTGCTCGTCGTCGTACGTGAACGCCAGCGTGTAGTCATCGCGCTGCCCCGGCCGCCGGAACTCTCCCGCGATCCGCAGCTTCGGCCGCGTATCCTCCGCGTTCCCGCCGCTCACGAACGCCACGGTCCCCCCCGGCGTCTTCATCCGCAGTTCGATATGCACCGTCCCGCCGAACGGCTTCGCCTGCAATTTGTCCGCGATCTCGCGCAGGTCCGCCACCAGGCGATAGCCGCCGGCGACGCGCGTCAGCCCGCCACCAAGAAGCGACCGCCCCGCCGATCCCTTGCGCGGCATCTGGCCCTCGCCCGGATCGTCATCGCCGCCGCCATCCCCCTCGCACTCGAAGATGAACGTCCTCGTATAGTCCTCATCCACCGCGACCTCCAGATGCACGCACTCCCCATCGACCCCCGTGATCATCAACTCCAGTTGCAGCGTGTCGATCACCGTCGCATACTTCAGCGGGCTTGCCGAGTCGATCCGGTACTCCAGCACCCCGTAGTACCGTTTCGTCGCATCATAGTTCGGATACGGAAGATCCTGCTCGCACGTCGCCAGCAGGGTCCGGTCGTTCCCATCCTTGCGGCGGCTGCCGTTCGTGCTCCGCTCGCACGGGCAGGGGGGCGGGGAGATCATCGGCCACGACGCCAGCAGCGTATCGGGAAGCTGCGTGTGCTCGATGGAGCCCTCCTCCGTCCAATTCCACGGCGTGCCCGTCTCGTTGTTCCCCTCGCAGTGCAGAACATCCTCCCGCCGCTGGTGCCAGGTATTTCCATACAGATCCATCGTCTCCGTCCCGCTGTAGGAGACCGTATCCGGCGCGCCGGCGCGCGGGAAGTCGTACGGCAGCCACGCCGTGCGCAGGCGGCCGTTGCGGTCGTACTCCATGCGCGAGTACCACCCGTTCGCATCGATCGTTCCCGAGACCAGGCCGTAGCAGGTGATATCGTTGTACGTGGCGAGCGTATCGCGCACCAGCGTGCCCGACGGGTCGTAGCGCCGCACGATCCTCCGCTCGGCCACCGGCTTCGCCAGATCCAGCGCGTACGAGCTTTCGGTCATCGTGAAGCGGCGCACCGAGTCGTCGCTCGTCACGATCGCTCCCTCCGGTGGGCGGTACGCGCAATCGGTCATATCGTCATCGCACACGAAGTGATCGTAGCCGACGAGCTGCCGCGCGCCCAGGGCATTGGTGATCCCCGTCGGCAGCACCCCCATGTAGCCGCGCCGGTACTGATAGACCGCTCCCGGCAGGGTTGCGCCGCCGTCGCCGATGATCGTATCGGCCAGCAGCTTCCCGCGCGGCGCTATCACGTTCCCCTGCAACGCGCGCGTCTCGTAGTGGTTCCGCCGTCCCGTCACCAGATCCCCGGCCGTCCGCCACGTCGCCCGCTCCAGGCCGTACAGCGGCGGCAGGCGCAGGTGATCCGTATGCTCCACCTCCTCGTAATGGCCCACCGGCGGCGTATAGCGCAGTTCCGCATAGCTTCTGCCACGCACGAACGGATCGTCGATCGCAACCAGCGAATCGTAGTTGTGCCAGCTCTTCAGCTTGTTCCACGCAAGTTCCTGCCAGACGACCGTCGTATCCACCAGATTCAGATGCAGAAGTTCGGTCGTATCGGTGAACAGCAGCGTCGATGTGGCATCCGGGCGCATCGTGTGCGCCACCTGCTGCGTCACCTCCATGCCGAAGCGCGCCGCCATGATCCCATCCCCTCCGAAGCGCCGCACCGTATCCACCCGGTACGCATACGTCCGATAGCTCTGAAGGATGTCGTTCACCCGCGTCGTCGTCCAGACCGGCTGGATCACATACGGATAGTTCCCCGTCACCCCCGGCAGGCCGCTCCCCTGCCCGTATCCCGTCTCGGTCGCCGTCGTCATATCCCCCATCGTCTCGCTCTGCAACCGCAGCACCGTATGGCGCGGATACGGCGCATACGGGATGATCCGGTCCAGCGTGAACGTCTGGAACGTCTGCGCCACCGTCCGTGTCTGCCCCGTCAGGCGATCGATCGTCGTCTGCGATGCCAACTTCGCCTGCGCATTGATGGCATACTTCGTCGTCGTCAGCTTCACACCCCACGGATCGAGCCTGTCCACCGAATCCGCCACATCGTTCAGCGTCGGCTGATACTGCGGGGCAAGCTCCGTCATCGTCCGGTTGATCGCGCCCGGAACGCCGGGAACGTAGGCGATCCGGTACGATGCCATCGGCTCCGTCACCGATGTCAGACGGTAGTTGCGCAGCGTCACATGCTGCGGCGTACCGGAGACGTTCGGCATCGGGAAGTTGAAGTCCTCGTAGACGCGTTCGACCGTCTCGTAGCCGAAGCGGGTGACGCGGTCCTCCGGATCGACGATCTCGCTCACATACGCCACATAGCCGGCATGCAGCCGCCGGTCCTGTTCCCCCGCCTCGGCGTACTCCAGCGCCATCGGGGTCATGCATCCGAGATTGGCGTACGGCATCATCTCGGTCGTGGAGGTGCCCGAGCGGTGGATCACATCGAACTTGATCTTCGTGGTGCGTCCCAGCGCCTGGACGATCATACTGTTGTAGCCGAAACTGATCGTATGCCCCTCGAATGCGGTGACGAGCGCACGGCCGCGCGTCTCGTCGTTCGTGCGCCCGAACCCCTGTCCCGGTATCTGCGGATAGTGCCGGGACCGCTGGAACGTCGCCACCTGCCCATTGGCGCAGCGTATACCCTCTAGATAGAAGATCGTCGGTCCTCCCCAGATGCCGCCGCCGATGTGATCGGCCATGCGCAGCGGCTCCGGGCCGTACGGGATGTTCCACTCCCGGAAGATGTACTCCAGGCCCGATCCATCGTAGTAGCGCAACCTGCGCGGCACGAGCGCGGCACGCTGGTTCGGCGGCTGCGAGGAGACCAGCGCGCGCATGTACTCCGGCCAGTACGTGCTGTCGTACTCGACGATGCCGTAGCCGCGCGGGTTGGCCGTGTTCTCGTAATAGTACCCCGTATACAGCCCCGGACGGCTGTCCGGGTTCGTATCGCCGGGCATCTTCAGATGCCGGTTGACCAGTTCGAGCAGGCTGCCATCCGAGCGCAGCAGGCGGATCACATCGACGTACTCCTCCTGGCTGGCATGATCCGGGTTGAGATCGGTCATGCGGTTGCTGTAATCGTAGCCGTCGATCAGGAACACCAGATCGCGATCATCGAACTCGAACTCGCGGCGGTCGAAGATGCGCGAGGCGGAGTCGTTGATGAAGTGCGGGACGGTGCTGAGTGCATTGAGGACGAATCCGTTAACGCTCAGCAGCCACATGGGCCTGTTCTGCGAGAAGCGCTCCCAGCCGAGGTAGGGCGTCATATTGGCGTCGTGGGCGGCGACGTACTTGCGGAAGGCGGTGGTTGCGACCGCGCCGCAGTAGTTGAGCGAGACCTCCAGCGGGTGGCCGTAGCGCACCTGGCTGCTGATGGGATAGGAGTAGGAGACCGTCCCGGTGGAGCCGGAGACGACGAGGCTTCCATCGACGGAGATGCTGGAGCTTTGCAGGAATCCCCGCTCGTCGTATAACTCCTGCGCCTCCCGGAGTGCCATCGCATCCTCGGAATACTGTGCGCGGACGATATGCGGCACGAGAGCCGCCATCGCCACGATCATCGCCATGATGACGCGGCGGAATGATGTAGGTACGGAATTCATGGTCGTCGTGGAACTGGATTATTGTGTGATGATGACATGATCGGTGGCCACCGGAGCGCCGGCGTTGTCTTCGATGCGCAGGACGTAGTAGCCGCTCGGCAGGCTCTTCACATCGAGCGTGGCGTGGAGCGTTCCTCCCATGTGTCCACCCCTGGACTGCGCATGCAGTTCCCGCCGGAGATGCTCCGTCCCATCGGCCGCGACCAGGCGAAGATGATAGATGCCGTCGGCAAGCCCGGATGCCTCGATGGTGACGGCATCGCCGGCGGGATTGGGATGGACGCGCAGCGCGGCGCGTGGCGGGGTGGCCGCTCCATCGAGGCCGGCCGTCGGCGGCGCGGGCATGCCCCCGGTCGTATCGGCCTCGTCGAGCACCAGATCGACGGGTTCGAGGATGAAGCTCGTGCGGCCGGAGAGATCGCGTCTGGCGGGGTCCTTCAGTTCCTCCCCCACGCTCAGATCCATGGCGAAGAACGGCGTGGACTGGAACCGGCCGATGCCCGTGACGGCGATCAGCGGCAGCGAATCCAGCCCCCGCTGCGCGAAGAGCGCCAGCGAGCGGAGCGAATCGCGCTCGATCAGGGCGCGCCCGTCGCCGCGTTCGATCACGACGCCGCGAAGGTGGAGGATGATATCGGGGAGGGTATCGCCATTGAGGCGCTGGAAGGCGACCGAACCGCCGCGGACGCGCCAGCCGGCCAGCTTCCCGGTGAGATCGTCCGTACGGGACAGATCCAGGCCGGGATAGACGAAGCGCGTCTCGCGGCGCCGTCTGGCGAAGGGGGTGCGCACGGAGCAGGCCGTATCGAGCCGGCCGAACCTGTCGCGGCGGGGCTGTCCCCAGATGATACGCGAGGGCAGATAGCCGCCGGAGCCGCCCGGCGTGCGCCATCCCATGACGGTGTCGCCGAAACAATCGGCGTCGAGGGTCCCGACGAAGAGAACACGCTCGATACCGGCGGTTTCTGCCGAATCGGCGGCATGCGCCGCGCTGATGCTGCACGAAAACAGTGCTACGATAATGGGCACGACGGCCCGTGGAAATCGCCGCATGACATCTCCAGGACGTAATGAGAAAAAGGGGGAATCAAGTTGTGTAGGTTCTCCAGCCTCTCCGGGCGGAATATCCGGCGAATGCTCTGGCAGGCATCGCGGGAACACCCGAAGATCGTGGAAAGCTGACGGCACCGGAACAGGGAGACGGGAAACTGCGCGGGATGTGTGGGCATCTCCGCGTCGTCACCGCCCCGCTGGTATCGGGGCGGTCGCGAACACCGGCTGAATGTATCGGCGGATCAGCGCTGCAATAATACTACGATCGCATACGCCACGCAAGACTGTCGCAAAAAAAACAGCAGATTTTTTTTTATCCGCCGGCATCCATCGCGCGCTCATTATATCATAACGACAGCGGCATACGAAACCTTTCAGTGGACCCGCGTTCGACGCATATTTTTTTTCAACGCCCGCCCGTACCGCAATATGTCCGCCTTCCGGGCCGTGCCGGCGATCCACCCGCATCACAACACCATCCGTAGATCATCGCTCTACTATATTCAACGATGATGCATGATATATCGAAGATACTATCGTTATCCCGTATGTAGTTGCGTACTCAGGTGACATTGACCTGCCATCACGCATTTTCCGCTCTTCACTCCCTGGCAACCACCGTGTCATAGAGTCCGTAGTGGGTAAGCCCCTCATGGCTTTCGATGCCTGTATAGCGTAGCGAGGCATCTTCGTAGCGGCGGAAGGCAAACACGGCCTGGTTCATCTGCTCGGTGTTGAACACCTTGAGGCGGACGAGCAGGTGAAAATCCTCCACGGTCAGGCCGGTGACGGTCAGAAACAGTTTCGGTTCGAGCTTCGTGATGACATCCTGTAGCGCGTTCTCGCGAAAGTCGGTCAGGTACATGAACGCCGGAATGCGCGTGGCGAACTTGATCAGTTTTTCCTGGATGAGCTTGCGCTTGGATTTGTATTCCTTTTCCTCATCGGTGAGCTGCTTCTTATCCTTCTCCGTCAGGTCGCCCTTCCTGGCCTTGCCCTTGAGTTCCTTTACCTTCTCGCTCTTGTTGATGATCGTCTCGATGATATTATCACCGAGCGAGCGCCAGCCCTCGATGCGCTCCACTGCGGCCATCGCCTCCGGATTGCCCAGGATGCGGCGAAGGGTATCGTTGTCCACGTTCACCAATAGCGCGGACTCCCACTTGCGCGCCAGGAGTGTGGCCGAGGTGCCTGCCATCGCGATATCGAGAATGCCCCCCGCGTCAATCTGCGTCATATTGGCGCCGTCATAGGCCAGTACGGGCAGGAATGACACGAGATCCTTGACGGCGTTCTCCGGATTCGGCTCGTTCGGCGAGAGCCCGATCCCGTAATCGGAGAGTTGCTGCAGTGCACGAGTGGGCGCAAAATCGAACACGAAGCAGACGGGCTTGAGGATTTCCTCTTCATACTGGTTATCGCCGTTGGGGTTCTTGATGGACCACGGCGACTGCACGCGGAACGCTGCCTGAAAGTAGGTCTCGGGCGACCTGAGATTGCGCAGCATCAGGATCGAGGACCACTGCGGCACGGTCACCCCGGTCGTAAGCTTGCCGCACGAGAGCGTGATCGTCTTGGTATCAAAGCCATTCCCGATGGCCTTGCGCACGGGCGGCAGGGCATCGCGTCCGATGCCCGCCGATGCACCGGCGACGACGACCACCTCGTAGCCATGCCAGAAGGTGTTGTGCCTCTCGGCCAGCAGATTCGCCATCGCGTAACAGGCGGCAACGTTCGGCAGAAACCAGAAGGAGTGCTGGAGATACGGCAGCAGCCGGACATCAGAGTAGGGAAACGGCGGGCGCGTTCCGGTCTTCAGGTTTTCGACCACCTGCGGCGCGTACGAGCCCCGGATGATCTCCAACCACTTCTGCACGTCGCTCTTGTGCTTGAACTGCGCCCCTTTGCCCGTACCGGAGGCCGCGAAAAATTCGTTGAGATCGAACTCATCGAACTCCCCGGCGCTCGCAATCGCCAGTAATTCATCCGGCATCTGGTAGGTGAGCAGGCGCATCTGCGGCAGCGCGCCATAAGGGTTGCACTCGCCGGGATTCCTGGCGGCGAACTCCTCCTTCGCCCGCTGCTCGTCGGTGTACGTCCAGTTGAAGATCTGCTCCTCAATGAACTCGCCCGTGGCCAGAGCCCTGAACGGGGTGCCGGAAAGGTAGAGATACGCCCTGGTCGTGATCGGGAGGAAGTCGATTTCCTTCTCCGAGAGCATGCCGAGATCCTCGTTCACGTTCTCCAGACCGGCAGTATACTCAAGGCTGGCCTCCTTCCTGGCGACAGCCTCCTCCTCCCCCTCGAAGAGTTCCTTCGCGGTTTCCCGCCACGCGCCGAAGTGGTACTCGTCGAACACGACGAGATCCCACTTCATCTTGTGGACCCATTCGTTTCTGAGCTTGATATTGCCCGCCTGGTCGCGCCCGAGGAGGTCTTGGAAGGAGCCGAAGTAGACCAGCGGATTTTTGCGGTCGATCGTCGCGGGGTCCCTGCCGGACTTGCGGGAGAAGTACTGCCATCCATTGAAGTCCGCATGGGAATCGAGGTCCGTCTGCCATGCATCTTCGACGGCAGGCTTGAATGTCACCACGAGCACGCGTTTCGCGCCGAGCTTCTTCGCAAGCTGATACGTGGTGAAGGTCTTGCCGAAGCGCATCTTCGCGTTCCAGAGGAAGCGCGGGACGGCGTGCATATCCTCCTTCCAGATCGAGTGGAAGTAGGCGTGCGTCTTGTTCACCGCCTCGGTCTGCTCCCGGCGCATCTGGAACGTCGCGTGATGGGTGCCGGTCAACTCTTTTCCGGTATGGAGTTCCGTGAGCACGGTCCGCACATCGGCGACCGAGCACCGCATCCATTCAAGTTCGGTGTTTGCGAACCCCTTCCTGACAAGCGCCGCACGTACCTGGTGGTCGGTGATGATCGAGCCGTCGTCGCGCCCGGCTGGTTCATCCAGTTCGATCCTGTAGTTCCTGATGGCGGCGGTTCTGAGCTGCTCGGCAACGCGCTGCTTCACCTTGCGCGTGGTCTGCCCGATCTTGAGGAGTCCCTTGTGCGCCGCGTCATCGATCGAGTATGCGTAGATGCGCGGCTGCGCCTGGGATTTCGGCGCGAGGATATCTTCGATTGTGGGCTTATTCATCGTCGCTGTCGTTGGGTACGACGTCATCGGCAACTGCATCGTTGTGCTCGGCGACTTGCGACTCGATGAAGGTGATCTCATCTTTGGTCAGACCATATCGCTTATAAAGCTTGGCGTCCGACCATTCTTGATTGAGCGGTAAGTCGGGCACGAAGGCGTAGACGTGCCTAGGGGCGTCTTGGGTGGACTTGCGGAGAGATACGAGGAATCGAACGAAACGCGTGCGAAGGTAACCTGCATAATTGGTCGCCTCACTCTCTGTGTCAAAGAGACCAGCAACAAGGTAGCTCTCTGTACATGCAGTTCCAGGTCCTGCAATTATAGGTTTGCTGAGGAACTTGGTCTCCACCGCCGCGCTGGTGCCCTGGACTCTTGTCATAAGCACCTTCCACTTGTTGATCCAAACGTCATTCATCGGAATCTCTACCCGTTCAACCCAACTGACCTTTTGCGATCCGAAGAGTTTTATGGGGTCTTTAAGACCACTTGCGTCGGATTTACCGTGGAAAAAGGTGCGGAGCCCGAACGGCTTTTGGCTAGAAACACGAAGGTCGAGTGTCGGCTCAGCCTTTGCCTTTACCTTCTCCAGGATCGGCACGGCCTCATTGCGTCGCACAAGGACGTCGTAGGTATCGAGATGCCGTGTAACTGCCGACCCTGTCGGCTGACCATCCCAGATGGTGAGGAACTCGCATGGCCCGTTGTATTCGCGATCCCACAGGAAATATGAGATGCCGCCACGAATCTTCACTCCCGGGAAGCCTTCGTAGAGCTTTGGGTAGTCCACAATGTTGCGCAATCGCTTGTCGGAGAGCATGCGCTCTCGATACTTATCCAATCCCTTGCCCCCGGCCATCCATCGCGATGGTGTCACGAACACGGCGTAGCGCGGCTCAAGGGCAAGTGCCTTTTCAACGAACAATTGATAAATCGGTGCCGCGCTCGTGCCGTAGCCGCCGTCGTCCAACTGATACGGCGGATTACCAATAATCACGTCGAATTGCATATCGCCTCCAAACCACTTGGTTATGCTAGTCTTGATGTCGTCGGTGTGAATGAACGCGTACGCATGGGTTTCCAGCCCTTCGCCGCGATCCAGCGTATTCTGGCTTGCGCCACAGTATGTGCACCTGCTGTTAACCCACGTGTGTTCGGTGCGCTTGAACCAGATATTGCCATCGTCGTTGGTAAAGGACCTGGCGATGGAGTGCCTGCCGTTGGCGTGTTTCGAGCAATAGACGCTCCGCCGTGCCAGCAGGCTGGTGAGATTCGTAATGCCGATGCCGAACACCTGCCGGGTCAGGATGTGATCGACGCGTTCCTGGAGATCGGGGATTTCCTTCTCCAACCCCTCCGTCAGGCGGCTGGTGATTTCACGGAGGAATACGCCCGACTTTGTGCAGGGGTCAAGGAACCTGACAGAGCTATCCGCCCAGATGTTCGCACCATCGTTGTCGGCCGCCCACGCCTCGGCAAGGGTGTCCAGCATCCTGCTGGCAAACTCCGGTGGCGTGAACACCTCGTCGTTGGAAAGGTTCGCGATACACGTCAACACATCCGGGTTACGGGCGCGCAGCGCAAAGCCGGCCTGTGCGCTCATACGGCCCCCTTTTGGGAATCGCCAACTGTGACGGCGGCGAGCTCGCCCACCGTTACCGGAGGGTACGTCCTCGCCGGCGTGAAGATTTCGTGTTTACCGAGATGGGCGAAGAGTGAGCCCTCGGCGCTGAAGGCAGATGACTGGGTGAGTGTATCGAAGCGGAAATCCCGCCGCTGATATTTGCCTTTGCCTATATACCCCCATTCGGCGAAGGTGATCGGCTGGCCATCGTGGGTACGCATCGTCAGCGCGTCGCCGTGCACAAGGTTCTGCGACAGCACGCAGGACGCGGCGCGATAGAGATCGTCCGACTCATCCACGTTCAGATACCGTGCGAGGATCTCCAGCAGATTCGCGCGGCACTCGGCGATGTTATCCGCCAGGAGCTCGATCCCGTAGATGCACATCAGCGCGAGAAGCGCGTAGTGCCGCCTCTCGAACTCGGACTTCCCATACCTGCATTCGACGGCCGCGAGCTTGCGCCGCAGGATCTCGACCAGGAAGTTCCCGCTCCCGCACGCCGGCTCCAGAAAGCGGGAATCAATGCGCTCGGTTTCATCCTTGACGAGATCGAGCATCGACTCGACCATCCACCGGGGAGTGAACACCTCGCCGTGATCGGCAACACGCTGTTTGGATTTAAGAAGACTCATAACGTGAACTCAGTAGGAATATAACCTGTCGCTCCCTTATGGCCGCATGAACCTATCGCACGTCACCGTGGGCGCACCGCATATTCGCCCCCTCAATGGCCGATAGCATCCGGCTGGAGAAATCTTCATAATGATTCGGGCATGCAATGTCCGGGCAGCAGGTGCCCCCGCCGAGACCGCGGGGTTGCCAGGCATCGCTCCCCCCGATGCATGCAGGTGTCGCCGGGATCGACAGTCGAGGTGCTGCAACGCCCTGATCGTTGTACCGGAAACAACAGCGCGGATGATGATCCGGTTTTCCGCCCTGCATTGCGGCTTTTTGCGCAGCCCGGCGGCTATGGGACGTCCATGCCGATATGGATGATCGGATGATCCTTCGTATGGTCTCACCTGTAGCGATATGGCCTTATCGGCCATCTTTCCACGATCCGGCAGTCATGCTCTTCCATAAAAATGCAGTACAACGGCTGTGTGTCGTACCACACCCGGGCCCTTCAACACGCGCAAACTCCTTGAACGATGGCGACTGTAAAGATCGTTCTCCGCAGGAAAGCGAACAAGGAGGGCACTTTCCCGCGGGCACTCCGCATCACCAGGGACCGTAAGGCCTCTTGTATCCATCTCGGCCATGCCGCGCATGAAAGAGATTGGAGCGCCACGGCGCAGCGCGTCCGGAAGTCTCACCCCAACGCCACCTTGCCGACAGGACTTTCCCGGAAGCGGTCTTAAGGAAGATCATGCAGACGCCGGAGGCTTTGCAAGGTGGTGTAAAATTTGCCGCGTCTTTTGGGAATATTGGTGTAATGAAATAGTTCCTTGATAGGGGCATGGGCGTCGATGCTTGAATCCTGACCATCCTGCTGACAGAAAAAAAGCAGTAGTTATGGGCGCATGTCCGTTCCCTCCGATTGGGCGGAATGCCCTGTACAATGAAGGTACACAAAGATGTACCCCCTACCCCCTTGCCAGTCGTTTGAAGCGGCCTTAGATTTGAAGCGGCCTTGGATTATTATTCCCCGATATAATCCCTGGCCGCGGAAGCGGTCCTTCGTTTTCCATGACAACATGCCAAGGAGGTAAGGATGAGGAAGGTCTTTGCCGCGCTTCTGACCGTTATGGCCGTTGGCGCCTTCGACGCGCTCACGGTTCATGCGCAAGCCTTCGAGTTCAGTCAGTGGACGGATTATATCAGCTGTCTCGGCAGCAGGGGGATATGCGTCCAGTACCGCAGATCGCCCACAAGCAACGTCTGGTTCCGGCATGGCGGCACACGCATCTATGAAGACCCCTACCCATGGGGCCTGGCCCGCACCTGCCCGGAGGGAAGCGATTCCACCGACAATATCTTCATCTTCGATCCGGATTCGGAAACCACGGGACTTGGCCTCATCGGGTGCCCTGTTTGTGGCAACACGGAAGCCAATCAGTATGCCATCGCGCGCACGGCCGCGACGCAAGTGTTCGACAATTTTGAAGAGTGGGAAAAAGCCTTGAGTCCGTTACAATGATAAAGCGTTGCGATTATATCCACCGGCCCGGGCAGGGAGGGAAGGGCCCGCCTCTTCCTTCCCTGCATGACGGCGCTGTGGTTCATCAATGCCCTCACGTCCATGAAACGTTCCCGCTATATCTGGAATGCTGTTTCCCTTGTCCTGACCGCCGCCATCTCCTTTGCGCACCCCTGCTTCTCTCAACAGGCGTTTGACAGCTTCAAGGTCCGCGCGGCTCTGCAGAACTGGACGGGGAACATCAAGGATTTCGACCGACGCAAGCCCACAGTGCTGTTCACGACATCGACCATGGGCTGCACGCCCTGCTGCGCCACCGCCATCAATCACGCGATCAGCACGCTTTCGGAAGACAAGGCGGAGGCGAATATCCTCGTCGTCGTTGCAACGCCGCTGCCCAGGGAAGGGCTGGCAATCCGGAAGAAATTCAAGACGCCGAACGTGGCGGAAGACGCGGAAGGCGTCCTTGACACCGTGTTCCGGGCGGATATGGTCCTGCCCGACATGTATATCATCGACCCGGCCGGAAAGGTCCGTCTGCGCCATCATGACTTGCAGCATAATATGATCGACACGCTGCATTACGCGCAGTACCTGACGCCGGATCTTCCGCAGGACCAGGGGCAGGCCGTTGCGCCAGAAAGTGTTGCGCCGGACCATGTGACGCGGCTGCAAGAGGACGACGATCATATCATCAGCGAGCTGCGCTCCGAATACATGGATGCGGAGAAAGGGACGCTTGAATTTCTGGAGACGCGGCAGAACGCCATTTACCGCTTCAGCCTGACATCCGGGGCGCTGCTCAAGGTCGTGCCCGCCGACGAGTCACTGGCCCTGCGCTTACGGGACCCGGACAACCGCCAGGATTTCTGGGAGGATTTTTCCGGGCATCAAAGCGCGATGATCGCTTACGAGTCGATCGCTCATCCATCCCACACCGACACCAGCTATATCGCGGCGCAGCTTTACACCCGGTACGTCATGGAGATCGACTCCTCGAAGAAAATCAAAGATCCCGCGCAGCCGTTGGACACCATCCTGACATTCTACAAGTCTCAATGCCTTCTCAAGATGCTGAATGACAGCGTGGTCGGCGTGGATTCCATTCCTGAATCGCCGTGGCTCATGGTCGGCAGCACTCTGCCCCTGGGCCGGGATTTTCTCACCCCCTGCCTGTGGGAAGGGCTGTTGAGAAGCAGCGTGAACGCGCAGGACTCCGCCTATGCCTTTCTCATCATCCAGCGCGGTTCATACCGGCCTATCCCGGCGCTCCGCATTGCCGACATAGAGAAGCTCTCCCGGAGGCCCTACAATCCCAGGGTCTTCGGTCCGATGTGCATCAGCGGCAAGGGGGATCTCTTCTACGTCAATCAGCGCAACGGGGTTTTCCTCAAAGGACGAAGGGACGGGGAAAGCATCATGCCCGTGCTGCTCAAGGTGGGTGGAAGCTTGCGGCAAGCCCGGTCCTTTTCGGCGCTCGACACCTCCCGCTTTGACCCCGCGGCACCGCCGGATGAAAATCTTTATGTGGCGGACGTGTCCACGAACGACCGTCAGGTTCATATGCTCGTCCTTCACCGCGCGGAGAGCGACAGGCAGCTTGAGGTGCAGGCCTACGATATGGAGGGGCGTTATTTGAACGCCTCGCTTCTGCATACGGGCGAAGACCCCATCCTCTCGGCAAGCATCATCGGCTACAATGACGAGAGGCTGTTCATGCTTTTGAAGCAGAAGAAAACCAGGTGGACGGTGGCGAGCATCCCGCTGAAAACGATTGCGCAATAGCCGCCAGGACGTCCTCCCCCGGTCCCCCCATAACGGCCATGTCCCCGTGTGGCGCTCTATCATCCTTTTATTTCATGGAGAACACAATGAAAACCGCTGGCATCCTGTCACGCACCTTTGCTGTCTTTTTCTTCCTGTCGCTTCCGACTTTCTCCGCCCATGCCCAGAAGGCGCGGGCCATGGCGAATATTTCCATCACCTGCCGGAGCGCGCTGAATATCTGCTATAGCTATGAAGAGGGCGACAAGACCATAAACGTCGCAGGCGACGTTGTGACGGTCATTATCGACGGAAACCATTCCATTTCCTGCAATCCCGCCGCAGGCGGCATCCCGGTCAGAAACCTTTTCCTGCACGAACCGGGAAATGCCTCGATAGGAAAGGGATACGTCGGCGTGGAAGCCTGCGCGAACCCGGCGGAAGGAACGGCTGTCATGAACGTCTTTGAAGACAGCCAGGTCTATGAAACCTTCTCCGCCTGGCAGGAAGCCCTATCCGGCGGCATCGTGCACTAGAGGACTCCCGGACAAGGCACCGATTCCACATGTTCCGTGGATCGCGGGACCTTCCGCGATCCCCCTGGAAGCCTGATGCCGGACGCGGGCGAATATCATATAAAAACATCCGCCTGTCTGTAGATCATACGTAGGTGCGGCGTAAATCGGGGAAATTAGATTGTCTCCGAAAGAAGACCGCGCAGATCTACTTTATTTTTGTGGAGGATATATGTTTTACTTATGCCGCGCAGTGATTCTTTACCTTGCCACCTTCGCCGCGCTTTCCGCTACCGCTGCGGCACAGATCGGCACGGGTGCGAAGCCGACCAGCGTCGTGATACAGGACAGCCTGGAGATGTCCCTGATTTTCGACGGCGATACGATCCCGCCGTCCTGGGTCGCCCCCTCCTATGAATACATGATGTCCTACGGCGCTACGTGCCAGACCGAATTCATCTTCACCGAGTGCAGGAAGAACGGAGAACTGTTGAAGCTCCTCTCCTGGAATTACGATCGGAAGGTGAACGCACCGGCGGAGCTGATGTCCTTCAACAGCAGGACCGCCAATGTCCTCCTTCACGCGGGCGACACCATCAGTTTCTATCGGGAGATGTCCTGGATCAATCCCACCAACAGCCGAATGGATACCAACAACTACTATGCGCTCGACACGTTGGAAATGATTGTCTATCTGGTCAATGCCGAAGACGGAAGCCCGATGGCGCAGCTCGACAGCATCGGCGTGCTGCCCCGCACCACGCCGGGCATGCCGACGATTTACGGCGCGCGGCCGATTATGGCGGTCATCTCCTACGCCGTACCTCCATCCTTCGACGGCGATTCCGCCCTGGTGGGCATCACGGTCCGCGCACGGGGGAGTGGCCCTTATCACTTCATCCGCCGCGACGGCGTCACAGGCGGACTGTCGGAACGGCTGAAGGATGCGTGGTGGCAGGGTTATCTCAACGCCTACGGTTCCGTCTATGCGAAGCGGAGCGTCGATGAATTGATGCAGGCATCGGGCAGGGAAGGGCCTGTACTGAAGGTATCGAACGTTCCCGGAGCGCCCAGGGATTTGCGGATCACGTTCAGCGGCTCCCCTGACGGAGGCTACACCGCCGTTGCCTTCTACGATGAAGCGGGCGCGCTGGTCTTTTATCCGTACAGCTCCCACGCGGACGAAGGCCGGTTGGAAACCGCATACAGGGTGCCCCGGAGTGGGGCCTACTTCGTAGCGCTGATGCACAACGGCAAAATCGTGAAGACGCAGAAGATCATTATTCCGTAGTAAGGAGGCATCCGTGAAATCAGTATTCAAGATTTTCTTTCTTGTGGCGATCGCACTTTTGATCATGCATGTAAGGGCGGATGCGCGCGGTGAGATTCCCCCACCCCCGCCGTTTCAAGGCGGCAACGCTGGCGACTGGCTGGGAAGCGGTCCCATTTTCGGCTTTGAGGAGCCGTCTCTCGGCAACCCCTGGAAGGGAGGCGGGAGCAATTCCGATCCCTATGGCGGCGCGTCCGGCGGCGGCGGTTCAAATGGCGGCTGGGGCGGCGCATGGTGGAATGGAAACGGGCCGTTGGGCGGCGGGGGCTGGGGCGGATGGGGTGGCTGGGGCAGCGGGCTGGGCGCCGGGTCCGGCGGCCTGGGCATTGACACCGACACCTCGAAGAAAGGATATATCTGGCCCGAAGAGCAGGACAGCCCCTTCACGACCTGTTTTGTCGAAACGCTCCAAGGGGGATATTCCAAATGCGCCTGCTGGGTAAGGAATGATGCCATCTTTCAGCCGGACGGCAGGCGCTATGGCACATGCGGCAGCCATTCAAAGGCTTATGGGCTTGGAAGATGCGATTACGTAGGCCAGAAGTGCTACTCATATCAATGATGCGGCGCAGGCGGTAGCGATCATGCCGTGAAATCCTCCTGCCCCTGTATGAAAACGCGCCGTACCGGATCAGCCGGAACGGCGCGTTTTCGCTTTCCTGCCCTCCCTGTCACTCCACAATGACGAATTTGCGTCCGAATACACCATCACCCTGCACGAGCTGGAGCATGTAAGCCCCGCGGGGAGAGCGCTGACGTCGAGCGTGACATCCTTCTGACGGTCCGGCGGCAAGGGGCATTGCAGGACAGCGCTCCCCCGACTTTGCTGTAATGCCCGTCCCATGACCACGGAGGCAGGCTTTGCCGTTTTGCCGGACGCGGCAGCCACCGGAACGCCCGCACGATAGAGGTACACAAAGATGTACCCCCTGCCTGATGTTTTATCAAGCCCTTGTTCCTATATTGAAGGCGTAGGGATATCTTCCAGATTTATTTTTCTTCAAATAAGGTCATGAAACTAAAATCCGCCTTTATCCTGGCGTTTTGCTGTCTGTTCACCACCGCCCCTTTGGCCTCCGCGGAAACCTTGAAAGCCTATTCCGGACCGTGCCCGGCGGGAAACCCTATCGGGAACTGGACCGTGGTCATCACCTTCAACGACGAGGGGCAGATCACCAGACGGGAAGGCATCACGTGCGACGGCGTGCACTGGGTGGATCACTGCCCGAGGGTCGGAATCGCGGGCGATCCATCGCAGCCCAGCACCTATTACAGCGGGCTTGAAAGCGGCGCATGGGTGCGCTCGAACATCGACGAGTCCGGGCGGATCACCGACATGTGGGGCCGTGACGCCAAAGGCAATTACTGGAGAAGCACGTCCGTCACCAACCCTTCCGGTGATCTGTCGGAAGCCACGCGCTAATCCCCGAGAGGTCAATCATCATGAAGAAGACAGTAATTTCAACGGTGCTTGCATGCATCATTCTGCATGCCATGTGCATGCCGTCGCACGCGGCGACGATCTTCGAGAAGACCGACTGCGAGAACGGCTACGGCGGCGCTTACACCGTCACGGGGATAGAGCCTACGGGCTGCATCACCATGATCTTCGGCATCGACTGCAACGGACAGCCTTTCACATGGAATCCGCCCGTGGTTCACATTGCCGAAGACTTGCCGGACATCTACACGCACCACTTTAGCGGCGTGACGGACGGAAAGCCGTGGTTCGCCAATGTAAAGCTCGGCTCCCACGGAGAGGTGTTGAAGGCATGGGGACAGATGACGGACGGCACCTACTACATGCTCTCCACCACGACAACCCCCTGAAAAATCCTCCTGCCCCTGTATGAAGACGCGCCGTACCGGATCAGCCGGAACGGCGCGTTTTCGTTAGTACGTCGTGTGCTGCCGCACATAGTCCGCAGTCGCCACCGCCGTGACTCTGTTCATCGCGTTATACCCGTAGTACACGGCATCCAAATATACAGGCAGTTGCACGCCGAACATTTCAGCGAACACCGCACTTTATCGGAATTATTTGCCAGGGGCAGTGTATATCCCACTGTTTACACTCGCAGCAGGTTATGCCCTGGGTTATGATGAAAAGAAAAAAGGTGATATTGAGACCAGATAGCTATCGTAATCAGCTTCTTTTTGTACGATTCTTTCCATCTGGTCTCGCCTTCACAATTCGTTCAGGCACTTCATCAAAGCCTATGTCGAGCCCACCGGCGATTCTGCCCCGGATGCCCGGCCCGGTTTAGCCCCTGTGTCCCAGGCATGGCAGTGCCCTTGAAAGGGGGACGGGCGCCCGGCACCTGACGAAACAAACCCGGCAGATGCATTGAATGAATCGTCCCTTCCACTGGCGGCCGACTACTGACCGCGGATTAATCTGCGACGCCGGCGGCGGGTGCAGGGACGGGAGTGGCGGAACCAGTGAAATGAACGCCCGCCGCGGCCAGCTCCTCCAGCATCCGGTCCAGCAGCGGTCCGATGATGAGTTCCTCGGAGGTGTGCAGGCCGGTGGCGCGTATATCTCCCCGGCCGATCATGCGCGCGGCGATGGCGCCGGTGAATGCGGTGGTACGGGCCATGGAGGTGAAGCCACGTTCGTGATCGTAGCGATCGACCATATCCGCGCGGTGGAGCCATCGGTCCCCATCCTTTTCGCCGACCACGTCCACGCGGAAGAGCGTGATATCCTCATCGCCGGGCTCCAGCTTCACGGACGGGTAGAGGACGGAATCGACGACATGTTTCGGTATCACCATCGCGCCATCCACATCCAGCGGTTTCGTTCCGAGCAGCCCCAGTTCCAGCAGCACGGTTGCCTTGATCGCATAACCGGGCCAGCGGACGGTCTTCTGCGATCCCTCGCGGATGTTCGCGAATTCCGGCAGATCGAGCAGCCACGGCATCATTCCCTCATGCCACGCCTCGCATTCCCCCACCCCGCCGATCGTCACCGGCTCGACTCCCGAATAACGCTGCGCCATCCTCGGGGCTCCTCCTTCCACCACGAGCGCGGGAATATCGCGCAGCGGCAGGCGCGAACCGCCGAAGACGATCTTGTAGCCGAGCGGCCCGCTCGGAATCGCCGGGACGCCGCCGCACTTGATGTGCAGCTCATCGACGCTGTCGAGCTTCGCGGCGAGGTGACGCGCGAGAAGTTCCGTCAGCCCCGGCTCCAGTCCGCATCCGAGCAGGATCAGCGAACCGCCGGCAGCCGCCATATCGCGAAGCTCGCGCCGTTCGTCCTCGTCGGGGATCGCCAGATCGACGATCGGCACTCCGGCGCGCAGCGCGGCGCGGAAGGCCATCATGCTCGCCGTCCACGGGAGCGCGGCAAGGATCACATCATACCCCGTGAAGAGCTGTACGGCGGCCGAATGATCGGCGAGATCGATCCGTACGGCGGAGAGACGTCCGCCATCGTCATGCCGTGCGATATGAGCGACCGCCGCGTCAAGCCGCGACTGATCGAGATCGGCGAGCGTGACGAGCTCGACGCCGGGATCGGACAATGCGTTGAATGCCGCAGCAGGCCCCATCAGGCCGCTGCCGAGAACGAGCATCTTCATGATTATGCCTACGGAAAACAGGTGAGGACCGGCGCCGCCGTACCGGCCGGTGAATGGTTCGGAATCGCCGGCACATCAGGCTGCGCCCGCATTCGTGGACGGCTGGTTCCCGGCGGAAGATGATACCCCCCCGCCGCACCGGCCGGCGCACATGCGTGACCTTCATCCGCGAAGCAGGGGAATTGCCCCGCGTACCGGCGCCCTTCGATGCCAACCCCGGCAGGATTACGCCGATTCATGATGTACCGGATAAAGCTTCAAGATACGCGATCAGCGCGTACGATTGATGATCCAGGCATTTTCCACCTTCTCGAAACCGATCTTCGGATAGTACTCCATCGCCTCCGGCGCGGCAAGCAGCAGCAGCATCGACTCCTCACCGATCGCGTCATGTACCCTGCGCACCAGCTCGACGCCGATACCCGACCGCTGAAGCTCGCGGTCAACCGCGAGATCGGAGAGATAGCAGCAGTACCGGAAGTCCGTGAGCGCACGCGCGATACCCACAAGCCGCCCCTCATGACGCGCGGTAATTATCAGGTTCGCGTGCTCGATCATCGTCCCTATCCGTTCGAGGTCGTCCACCGGACGGCGAATACCGGAACGACGGAACACATCCGCCACTTCGATCGCGCCGGGGGCATTTTCGATTGCATATGAAATATTCATGTCGATGTTCGCTATGTGAATCAAGTACACGCGGGGAATTTTTCTGACATCTGCCGGCGGAAAGTTTTACTCCGGCCGAATCACATGGGATCAGCCCCATGCCGGATTTCAAGCACCTGCAAGGAGATTTTCCGACAGCCCACCGATGCCGCGCTGTCGCGGAGACTGGCTCCGCGACCTTCACTGCTGCCGGGGCGCACGGAGTATAGCTCCTGCGAACGATGGGAAAGAGAGGAGAAGGAATCTCGGGAAACCTGGCCGCAGGCGCCTAATAGATGCAGGCTGGAGATTTTTCTGGAATTTCAAATATTCATGGAGAGGCGCTCCGTCAACCATCTACGTTGCTCCAGCCGAGGCGGCATCCGGTCCGGAGACGGATTAATGGAATGGGGAATACAATATCCGAATAAAATATCGCCGAACAATCCATTGCGTACATGTCGCGCCCGCCCGCGGAGCGGAATCCTACAGGATTCCGGTACGGCCCTGGTATACTGCAATATTCCGCTGAAATTCCATCCCGGATTCTATCAATCGGACAACGCCGGGCTGATCGGCAGGAATCCATCCGGAACATGATCCGATCGTCACCGCGAGGAGCGTAGCGATCTCACCACATTCCGTATATGACGCCGGGTGTGGTTCAGATTGCGGCTGCCGTGCAGACGGCTCGCTTCCGGCGATGCACGGTTGATCGCCGCCATATTCCCATGACAGCCATCCCTCCCGGCACGGGCACGCGCCAGCCGGGTCGTGTCACGGAGCAGGCCCTCTCCGCAATCCTGGACGGCACATGAGACCGCACCGCAACCCGGCCCAGAGTTAAAGAAAAACTTTATGTCCGTACGATCTTCGGCGTGATTATATGTAAAGACTTTATATCTTTGCATCGAACCGATGCCGAGGTCCCAACGAGCATCGAACCTGACCGAGCCGAGAGGAAGCCAGAGCCTCGAGCCGCAGAGCCACGCTTTCATCTTTTTCCGGTTCGGAACTGTTCATCAATATCAGTTGAGGTCCAGCATGGAGCCAATGCGTGCAAGGAACCGCATGCATGCGCGCGTCCAGCGTGCGTCCATGATCTATCCCCGTCCGATACAGGTCGGCCAGCCCCTGGGGTATGTCACGAATCTCCCGCATAACTATGCTCGAAGGCGTCATGATGGGACGTTTGCCGGTATTGTGATCGGCACCATCGCCGGCGTCGTCGCCGCCGCCATGATCGGCGGCCAGTTGTTCTGAACCGGATCGCGCGAGCTGCAGGGACAGGAGCAGCGGCGATGCACGCGCAATATGATCCGCTTCCGGATATCGCGCCCGCATATGGCGGGCAACCGTGGCCTGTCCAGCAGTCACGGTCGGCGGATCTCCGTTGTAGACACTGAAAGGCCCGGGTGATGGACGGGCCTTTTCCGCCGAAATCTTCGCTCAAACACGACAATTCCCGTCACGGGCACTTCGCTTCGTGACGGGAATTTCCTTCTCTCCCCACCAGCCGGGGCGCATCACGATGCATGCTGCGCCACAGCGCGCGAGGCGGCGGTCATCGACCCCACGGAGTTCGCATGAGTGTGACAGCCTCCGGTGGTGGAAGGCCCGGCTCCTTCGTCACCGATCGCCGGCGACTACCAACCGGCCGCCGACTCCCCCGGTGCGGTATTGAAATAGATCAGATTGCCGTCGGGATCGCGAATGGTGGCTCCCATGCTCTCATCCTCCTCGCGGTGCGCCCCGCTCTCCATCGTCAGCCCCATCGCGGCGAGGGCATCGGCGATCGCGGCCACGTCACCCCCGCGGAAGTTCAGCATGGTCTCGGCGATCATCCCCTGATACAATGCAAGCCGCACCCCATCGCGCTCCATCACCCCCCATCCCTCCTCCACGCATCCGCCGGCCAGCCTGAATCCAAGCTTCCCGTAGAATCGCACCGATCGCGCAACGTCGGAGACGTTCAGGCAGAGTTCGAACCAGCCGAGATTCGGCGCCGCGTCGGCGCCGTCCCGCGTATCGACATCGTGAGCATTCATGTTGAATGTGAATTAAGTACCTGTGAGAAGGTATTATGACATTTCTCCAGAGTATTCGTCCGGCGTTCGACTCCGGACGAGGCCGGATAACGGGAGTCGGGGAGTCAGACTCCCCACCAGCAGAGAGCGCGGCTTCCCGCCGGCAGATCGCGGAAAGCTTTCACGCACATACGTGGCAGGAGGAAGGGGATTCCTTCCCGCGATCGACCGCCACTATCCACCATTTCCCTAAGCCTCCGCCCAGAGCAGTTCCTCTACGTCCTCCCGTCCCCTTGCCAGCACGGCCTCCACCGCGTCGAGCCCCAGGCGCTCCAGCAGGGCATCCTGCGCGCGGGCGCGGCTGCGTGCCTCGGCATAGGGAAGCGTAGTGAAGGTGACCATCGTATAAAGCGGCATCCAGCGATCCGGGAACATCTCGTGCAGGATCGCCTCCATCTTCTTCTTCCGGAGGAAATGCGGGTCAACGACCTTGGAACGCATCTCCAGAAAATTCTCCACCGCCAGTTCAGCTATGGCGTCCGCATTCGGCTTGCGCAGTTCGTAGAACCGGCGCATGATCGTCGCCCAGTCGCCGCCATGTTCGCCGAGAAGCCCGTCGAGCACATGGCAGTCCTCGAAGCAGCAGTTCATACCCTGGCCATAGAAGGGAACGATGGCATGGGCGGCATCGCCGATGAGGAACGCCCAGTCATCCACATACCATGGCCCGCAGAAGACGGTGCCGAGACGGGAGGTCGGATTGCTGCGCCAGTCTTCCAGCAGCGTGGGCATCAGCGGCAGCGCATCGGAGAAGTTCCTGCGGAAATATTCCAGCACGTCGCCGTCGGAAACCAGCGCGTCGAAGCCATTCTCACCCGCGAACGGGGCGAAGAGCGTGCAGGTGAAGGTGGCGTTCGGATTCGGCAGCGCGATCATCATGAAATCGTGGCGTGGCCAGATGTGAAGCGCGTTCCGCTCGATGAGAAATTCTCCGCCGGGGCCGGGTGGGATCTCAAGCTCCTTATAACCGTGATCCAGCCATTCGGTCCGCGACTCGAATCCCGGCATCGCCTCCATCGCCGTGCGGAGCGATGAATTGGCGCCGTCGGCGGCGATCAGCAGATCGACATCGATCGATCGCGACTCGCCCGTACCATCATCCACCAGTGTAACGGAGCGCCGCTGTAGATCGACATCGGAGCAGCGGGCGTTGAAATGGATTTTCACGCCATGATCGCGTTCCGCGATATCCATGAGAAGGATGTTCAGACCGGCACGGGAGATGGAGTTGATCGCCTGCCCCTTCTCTCCATACGGCTGGAAGTTCAGATTCCCCTGCACATCGTGTATCATCCTCCCCGGCATCTCGATGGCGTCGTTCAGCACGGGAACATCGGCGCCGACGGCGCGAAGCGCATGAATGCCGCGCGTGGAGAGGGCAAGGTTGATGGAACGCCCTCCCCCCACGTCGTGTACGCGCATATCGGGACGGCGCTCGTAGAGATCGACGGCGTAGCCGTGGCGGGCGAGATAGATAGCGAGCAGGGGTCCGGTAAGCCCGGCGCCGAGAAGTGTAATATGTCGAGCCATGAGTGTGGAAATCGGAAATGAATGTCGAGCAGGGTGCCGGAGCACTGACGGCAAACGGCGGCTCAGCCAGGGATCTCCTCCGCCTCTCTGCGGAGATTGGCGCAGGCCCGTTCCTCCAGGCGCTCGCGCATCGATGGCGTATGGTAGATGCAGCCGCGGGCGAGGAACTCCAGGATCACCCTGCGCCGCGCGGCATTGAAATGGTGATCGGCCACCCAGGCATATTCCCTGCGGATCGCGGCGCTGTACCGTCTGTAGACATCGGCATCCGCGCCGAAGATGGCGAGATCGGCATCGATGAAGAGTTGCGCGTCGGAATCATCCGGCACGGGATCATGGCGCTTGGTCAGAGCGATAAGATATACCGTCCGTTTCGCAACGCCCTCCGGCACCATCAGAGCGTGAAGAACGTTGGCGGCGAAATCCGCGCTCCGTTCCTCGTTGTCCACTCTTCTGGTGTCGTAGATGAGATCATGAAACCATGCGGCGAACCGCAGTGCGGTCCCCTCTTCCGGTCCGGCGCGGTGCGACTGCACTACGTCCAGCACGGCGCCGACATGATTGAGCGTGTGGTAGTGGCGCCCCGGCTCCGAGTATGCTCTGACGATCGTCTCGAACAGCTTTTCCGCCACTACTGAATGAGCTCCGTACTGAACGGCAAGCCTCATCCACCGCTCTTTCATGTCTTGAAATGAAAGATCGTTGTCCATTGCCCTCTTAGATGTGTGCCCATAACGGAACGCATGAGCCTGCGCTGCGCCGGATGGATGCCGGCAGCACTCGTCAGGCCAGTCGCTCTCCGTTCTTCACGGGGCGCTCCGGCACGGCCAGGACCACCTCGCCCTGTTCGCCGAGGAACCCGGTCACCAGCACTTCGGAGATGAAGTTCGCCACCTGTTTCGGCGGAAAATTGGTCACGCAGATCACCTGCCGTCCCAGGAGATCCTCTCTGGCGTAAAGTTTCGTAAGCTGTGCGCTCGACCGGCGGATTCCGGCGCACCCGAGATCGATCGTCAGCCGGTAGGCCGGCTTCCGCGCCCGCGGGAATTCCTCCACCTCGATGATGGTGCCGGCCCGCAGCTCCACCCGCTCGAAGTCATCCCATGTTATCGTTTCGGCCATGAGCGCGAAGACGCTGGTTGTTGAATGCCCGGGGAACCGCCGCGGGGCCGGCCCAGCCGGTGCCGGTCCTATCTCGTCAGCCGTTCGATGATCTCGCGGTGCCGGGGGTACTGTGCACTCAGCAACTCGCGGTCGGCAAGCTCGAAATCCTCGTACTCGAATCCTGGAGCCACGGTGCAGCCTGCAAGCGCATATCCGGCCCGATCCTCCACGATCGCGCCGAACCAGCTCCCGGCCGGAATGATCGCCTGATGTACGTGATCGTGCTCGTCGCCGGGGCCAAGCGTCACATGCGAGAGAGCGCCCTTCCCGTTGATGATGTACACGGTTACCGGGCTTCCGGCATAGAAATGCCAGATCTCTTCCGACTTCAACCTGTGCAGTAGCGCCGGGCGCTCCCCCTTCACCAGATAGTAGATGGCGGTGGACATCCTGCGCTCGCCGCCATAGCGCGACGGCAGCGCACCGGACGGGATCTTCTCCACAGAACGATGCGTCTCATGAAAATATCCGCCTTCCGGATGCTCCACCAGTTCATACCGGTCGATCCAGTACTGTGCATCGCGCATGAACATCTCCAGGGTTGTTGATCGGACCGGAAACGATGGTCCGGAATGGTAACGGTGGAGGAGCGTCGGCAGCCACTGTGGGAGCCGACCATCCGTGTACATCCGGCAACATGCCGCGTACCGGAACCCCGGCGCGGCAATCGACTCATCACATCTTCTCCAGCATCTCCGCGAAGCGCCAGACATCCTCGAACGTATTGTACATCGGCACGGGGGCGACGCGGATCACATCCGGAGGGCGGAAATCGGCGATCGCTCCCATGGTCTTCAGCACGCCGGCCATGCTGCGGGCGTCGCCATCGATCCTGATGGAGAGCTGGCACCCGCGTTCGGCGGGATTGCGCGGTGTAATGATTCCGTAGCGCTCCCCTGGAATGCGATCGATAAGAAATTCGAGATAGCCCGTCAGCAGTTCCGACTTCTCCCGCAGCGCCTCCATGCCCGCCTGGTCGAAGAGATCGAGCGCGGCCTTGTGCGCCGCCATCGGCAGGATCTGCGCGTTGCTGAGCTGCCAGCCCGCCGCCCCGCGCTGCGGCACGAACTCCGGCTGCATCTCGAACCGGGTGGCGGGATCGTTGCCCCACCAGCCTGCGAATCTCGGAAGTTCCGGCGCGAACGCATGACGCTCGTGCACGAAGCAGCCGGAGACGCCGCCGGGACCGGAATTCAGGTATTTGTAGGTGCACCAGACGGCGAAGTCAACGTTCCAGTCGTGCAGGCGCAGCAGCAGATTGCCGGCGCCATGCGCCAGATCGTAGCCCACGACGCATCCAGCCGCGTGAGCCGCCGCGGTCACCCGCTCCATATCGAACGCCTGCCCGGTGTAGTAGTTCACGCCGCCGAGCATCACCAGAGCGATCTCGTCCCCCCGGCCGGCGAGCAGTGCCTCGATGTCCTCCGTGCGGATCGTATCCTCCCCCTCGCGCGGCTTCAGCGTTATGATGGCATCGGCGGGATCGTATCCGTGGAAACGGACCTGGCTCGCCACCGCATACTGGTCCGACGGGAACGCCCCCTGTTCCACAAGAATCCTGTAGCGTTCCGGGGCCGGCCGATAGAAGGAGACCATCAGCAGATGCAGGTTGGTGGTGAGGGTGTTCATGATCACCACCTCGCCGGGCACGCCGCCGACCAGCCGCGCGGCGGGATCGCGGAACATCTCATGATACGAGTACCACGGATGCCTGGCCTCGAAATGCCCTTCCACGCCCAGTTCGGCCCAGTCGCGCAGTTCCTGCTCAATCATCCCCGCAGCCCCCTTCGGCTGCAGGCCGAGAGAATTTCCGGTGAGATAGACCCACGGCCTGCCATCGGCGCCAAGGGGCAGATGATACTGGTCCCTGAAGTGCGCCAGGGAATCGGCATGATCGAGTTCGCGGGCGAATTCCCGCGATGGCTGGTAGTCGATTGTCAGTGAAGTCTGGCTCATCAATCCTGTATGCTTGCTGTTGCCGGACGGACGGTCCGAGCGCCCGGTGTCCGGCGCATGTCTGGTCGCTGCAAATATACCCCATCCGGCGGCACGGCAACCCCTTGGTACGCCGTTCCCGCTTCTCCAGGGACCATGGCCCGTTCAGGCATCCTGCAGCAGCCGGAGCGGAAAAAGGATGGGACGCGAGGGAGCGGCGTCGAGCAGGAACGGAGGTATCTGGAGGTTCAGCAGATAGGCTCCGTCGGCGACATCGTCGGGGACATAGATCATTTCGGTGATCGTCCGGGAACTGTACGGGGGCACGGCCTCGCTTGCCCGCTCCGACAGCTCCCAGAAGATCCGATGCGCCCCGAGCCGCCCGCCGTCGTCCTCGCGATCGGCGGAAGGGAGATCGAGCAGCAGATGTTCCACACCGAGTTCACGGATGCGAAGCATGGCGGCCGGAGTGATATAGGGTGGATTCCGTCCGGAGTAGCTCGCGCTCTTCTTTCCGTCACCGTTCGGCAGCGTCCGGATGACAAGCCCCCGGAGAAATCCATCGCCGACTCCATCCACCGATCGAAGCGCGGCGTCGAGCGCTCCGGCGGTGACCGCCAGATCGTCGCCGACCGCCCCCCCATCTTCAGACGGATACGGGCGCTCGGGCGTCACAGATACGAGCATCGCCGGCACAAAAACATCGCGCAGCAGAAGCGCCACGGCCAGCCGGCGATCGGTGACGTGCCCTATACATTCGGTGTGCGTGCCGTTGCCATGCGGATTGAGTACGACGGTCTCGCAGTTGCAGCTCCCGCCGCGTCGTGTATCCCCCACGAATCCCCCCCCTTCGGCGGCGCTCGCCGTGGCCGCCGGCAGATGGAAGGCGTTCGGCTGATCACCATGAAAGTCGAGCGGGATGGAGATGTCGATGGGTGCGGAAAGATCGGGGCGATAGGAACGACCGTCAAGGGTGATCGTGACCATCATGGCCGGGACGACCGCATCGGTGCCGGTATTCATACGCCGGCCTCCTGGTTCTGCCGGGACTCGAACCGCTCGCGCCCCAGACCGAGGAACTCCAGGGCGGTGCCGCTCAACAGCCGTTCCCGCTCCGCCGCGCTCAGTTCATCGAGCGATTCGATGAGCGTCCCCGGGCAGTGCTCGCCCAGGGGGAAGGGATAGTCGGAGCCGAGCATGATCCGCTCCGGGGTGAAGAGCTTCAGCATGTACCGCAGCACATCGGCATCGTGCACCAGCGAGTCGAAATAGAGCTTCCCAAGATAATCGCGCGGCTCCGTCTGCGTATGTATCTGGACGAGATCGGGACGGACCTTGAAGCCATGTTCGATGCGGCCGACGGTCATGGGGAAGGAGCCGCCGCCATGCGCGAAACAGAACCGCAGGTTCGGAAAACGATCGAGCACGCCGCCGAACATGATGGAGCAGATGGCAAGCGAGGTTTCGGCGGGCATTCCCACAAGCCAGGGAAGCCAGTAGCGGGGCATCTTCTCCTTCCCCATCATATCCCACGGATGCACGAAGATCGCCGCGCCGAGCGATTCGGCCGCCTCGTAGACCGGGAAGAGCGCCTCCTCGTCGAGATTCCAGTCATTGACATGCGAGCCTATCTCCACGCCCGCCAGCCCCAGCTCGTTCACGCACCGTTCAAGCTCCGCCGCGGCCAGATCCGGCGCCTGCATCGGGATCGTTCCCAACCCCGCAAATCGTGCGGGATGGCGTGCAACAACCGAGGCGATATGATCGTTCAGCAGCTTCGCCAGATCGAGCGCATCGGCGGGCCGGGCCCAGTAGCCGAACATCACGGGCACGGTGGAAAGCACCTGGACATCCACGCGATCGTTGTCACACTCCTCGATGCGCCGCTCCGGACTCCAACTGTTATCCTGGATCTCGCGGAACAGGTGGTCGTCGATCATCATGCGTGCGCAGCACGGCCGGTGATGTTCCAGACGGACCCAGCCGCCATAGCCGTAGCGTTCGCGCAGGTCGGGCCAGCGCTCGGGAAGGATGTGCGTATGGATATCGATTTTCATGTAACGTTGAGATTTGCACATGGCGCGGGCACACCGCACCTGTTCGGTCCCCGGGAATGAGATGCCCCTTGCGGACATGCCCGGGAACAGGAACTTCGAGAGACCATCAAGTTATCAAACTGACTTTTCAGTCTGAAATCAAATGGCGTTTCCGGAGGCCGGAAATGGGAGAAGCCCATCATTGGTGGGCACCACATGAGCAGCGGTAACGGCTGGCAGATGACATACGTCACCGGAAAATGGAAGCTACGGGACAGATTAACAAGTGCGGAAGAAAAACGGAGGGAATATGGGAGAAAAATGGTGTCACCGGGAGGTGTGAAAACAATCGACGGGCGGCGAGGGTGGCGCCCCACCGCCCGTGATTGGACTATGCCCGTCATGCCTGGCTCATAGGGAGGTCCAGACCCACGAGTTGGAAGTCGTTCTCCGCGATTAACTTTATGAGAGGTCCAGAATCATAAAAGCGTCGCGGCGACTCGGCAGACGTTGTTTTCCAACAAGAACTACATAGGCTTCGTTGGAAATGCATAGCCAATGCGAATATAAAGACTTTGGGACCACGAGAGCAACCCACCACCAAAAAAAATTTATCCGTATTGCCTCGTGGCGTCATGCTGGCCGATCGCTACTGACATATGTTCCGCGGTTCCAATAGCAAACGCTGCGGGACGGTCTTTACATACTATATTTGTCGTTCCCACGATATCATCCATGCTTAACGACCAGCCCGGTTTGAACACGCCGAAGATTCTCCTCATAGATGACGATCGCAACTTCCTGGACACCGTCGCTGAACTACTACGACGTACAGGTTACGATGTTATGACAGCCGAAGGGGGGGGCAGGGGACTTGAGCTGCTTGGCAGCGAGGCCTCTAGCATCGCCCTGGTGCTGCTGGATATGCGCATGCCGGGCATGGATGGCCTGGAGGTGCTGGAACGGATCGTCCGCTTCCATCCCTCAATTCCGGTCATCATGCTCACCGGCGAGAACTCCATCGACCTGGTCGTGCGGGCCATGAAGGCCGGCGCCACCAACTATATCTATAAGGGCTCCAGCCCCTACGAGCTCCTCACGGCGGTCAAACCCGCCGTCGAGCGCAGCGCCAGCGAGCGCTCCTCCGCGGATGAGCGTCTGGAGCGCTACGGGATCGTGGGCAGGAGCCAGGTGATCAGAAGTATCATAAAGGATGCGGAAATGTGCGCCGCGTCGATGATCTCGGTGCTCATCACCGGCGAAACGGGCGTCGGCAAGGACCTGCTCGCCAGGGCCATCCACACCATGAGCCCGCGTCAGCCGAAGCCGTTCGTCGTCCTGGACGTTCCGAACATCCCGGCCACGATGTTTGAAAGCGAGCTGTTCGGACACACCAGGGGGGCGTTCACGGGAGCCGCCGACGCAAAGACCGGCATGGTCCAGGCGGCCGACGGCGGCACGCTCTTTCTCGATGAAATCGGCGAATTCCCGATCGAGCTCCAGGCGAAGTTCCTTCGCGTGCTGGACAGCCAGTCGGTGCGGAGGCTTGGCTCGGTGACATCCGAGAGCGTCGATATCAGGATCATCTCCGCCACCAACCGGAATCTGCTGGAGGCGGTACGCGCCCGCGAGTTCCGCGAGGATCTTCTCTACCGGCTCAGAGGCATCGAACTTCATATCCCGCCGCTGCGCGAACGCAGGGAGGATATCGGCCCGCTTGCCATTCACTTCCTGCAGACCTTCGCCAGCAGGAACAGCCTCCCCCCCAAACGGCTCGGCGCCTCGGCGATCGCCCTGCTGGAACGGCAGCGCTGGCCGGGGAACATCCGCGAACTGCGCCGCAGCATCGAGGCCGCGGCCGTCATGTCCCCCGGGGAACAGATCGAACACACCGACTTCGCCCGTGTGCTGGAACGGTCGGCCCCCTTCAATTCCACCGAAGTGACGGTGGTGCAGGATTACAACGACGTGCAGATGATGGCACGGCAGACCAAAAAGGACGAGCTGATAAAGATCCTGGATCGCAATGACTGGAACATCACACGCGCAGCCGCTGAACTGGATATAGACAGGTCCACGCTCTCCAAGCAGATGAAGAATCTAGGCATCAACAAGCCGAAGCTCAGGTTGTAGGCGGTACCCGCAGACCGTTGCCGCCTGCGGGAATGACCACCGTGCGCCTGTACGCCACGGAACCGGGGGTATGCCCGGTTCACCGATCGCGCTTGAGAATCCCGATGGCGCGCAGCAGGATGACGAGCAGGATCGCGCCGCCGAGGCTGATAAGGAACCCGGACAGCGAAAATCCCTCGCTTACCCGGATGCCGAGCGCCGAGGCGAGCCAGGTGCCGAGCGCCGCCCCCACCACGCCCACCACGATGTTCCACAGACAGCCCATCTGATCGTTGGTCTTCGCGATGATGCTTGCCAGCCATCCGATGATTGCGCCGACGATGATATTGGCGATAATTGACATGATACAGTTTCCCTGTGTCAAGAATGTTTGAATCCGAAGAACCGGCGCACCGGACATCCCGGCACGCGACAATGCGTTGCATCGGACGGATTATGATGACTCCCTCCCGCCGAACCTTCTGACCGTTTCCACGAGGTCCCTGTTGCTGAAGGGTTTTGCCAGCAGCCCGTCCGCGCAGGACTGGCGCACAAGTTCGGCGCCATCCCTGTCGGCCGTCATCAGCACGACCGGGATGCGCGTTGTGGCCGCGTTCAGCTTCAACTGCATGCATGCCTCGATGCCGTCCAGCCTGGGCAGCCGCACATCCATAAGGATAACGGATGGCGCCCATTCCTCGGCGATACCGAAACAGCTCTCATCCTCGGCCGATCGGACCTCCATCCCCTCCCGCTCAAGCACCAGCCGCGTCACCGTCACAATCGATGGATTATCTTCGACGATCAGGATCTTCATGAGGAGATCTCCTCCCTTTCTCCGTAGAAACACTTCATCCCACACCCGGCATTACCGTGCCGGACAGTACCCAGCAAATCTTCCGCCAAGATCCGTGCCGCGCATGCAAAATCGCCATAGGGATTTCCCGCCATGCGTTCCGAAGCCGTAGCTTTGTATCATGAACATACTCGTCATCAACTGGCAGGACTGGACGAACCCGTTGTCCGGAGGAGCCGAAGTTCACCTTCATGAAACCTTCCGGCGCGTTGCGGTCGCGGGGCACCGGGTCACGCTCTTCTGCTCGATGTTCGAGGGTGCTCCCGCCGAGGAGACGATCGACGGCATCCGGATCATCCGGCGCGGCTCGCGCAATACCTTCAACTTCATCGTCCCCTGGTACTACCTGCGCAGGTTCCGTCACGATGATTTCGACGTCGTGGTTGACGACCTGAACAAAATACCGTTTTACACGCCGCTATATGTGCGGAAACCACTGGTGGGGCTGAGCCATCACTTCTTCGGCACCTCGATCTTCCGCGAGGCCGGCCCCATCGCGGGGAGCTACGTCTACGCGTCCGAAAAGCTGGTCGATTATATCTACAAGGGAATTCCCTTCCTCGTGGTCTCGCAATCGACGCTCGACGAATTTGTGGCGCGCAGGTTCCGGCGGGAGAACTTCACGCTGGCGCTCAACTCGATCGATCATAACAAACTGCATCCCACAGGCGTTCCCAAGACCGGACATCCGACGGTCGGCTACTTCGGGCGCCTGAAGCGCTACAAGAGCATCGATCACCTGCTGAAGGCATTCGCGATGGTGAAGAAGGAGATTCCGGACGCCGGGCTTGTCATCATCGGCCGCGGAGATTTCCAGCCCGAGCTGGTGCGGCTGGCCGGTGAACTCGGCATCGCGGAGGCTACGCACTTCACCGGCTTCGTCTCCGAGCAGGAGAAGCTGCGGCTTCTGCAGGAACTGTGGGTGGTGGTGAATCCCTCGATGAAGGAGGGCTGGGGCATCGTGAATGTGGAGGCGAACGCATGCGGCACCCCCGCCATCGCCGCCGACAGCCCCGGCCTGCGCGATTCGGTGGTGGAGGGAATGAACGGATTTCTCTATCCCTATGGCGATGTGCAGCGGCTGGCGGAGCGGCTGCTGATGGTGCTGCGCGATCATGACCTGCGCGAACGCCTGAGCCGCAATGCGATCGAGTTCGCCCGCTCGATCACCTGGGATGATACCGCACGCGCGACGGTGCAGGTGCTGGAGAAGACGATCCGGGAGTTCGGAGCACGGACGTGAGTCGATGGCGTGTGGCCGGTAGACAGCATCGCTGGTGGAAGGAAAGAGGATGGGGCGCCGGCTCCCGGCCGGAGCGAAGCGCAGCCAGGGGCTCGGGCCAGTACGAAGATCATTATGATAAGCAGAACCCTTCTCGAACGGCTGACCGGCGCACAGCTGGTGGTGGCATTCACCGGCGCGGGAGTTTCCGCCGAAAGCGGGATAGCCACCTTCCGCACGAACGACGGCCTGTGGCAGAAGTTCCGGCCGGAGGAGCTTGCGAGCGTCGATGCGTTCCTCCGCAATCCGGAACTGGTCTGGCAGTGGTATCAGGCCCGGCGCCGGGTGGTGCTGGAGGCGCGCCCCAATCGCGGGCACATGGCAATCGCCGAACTGGAGCACCTGCTTCCCGCCGTGAGCGTCATCACGCAGAATATCGACGGGCTCCATGCCGGGGCCGGCTCCGGCGAAGTGATAGAGCTGCACGGCAACATCAGGAGAAACTTCTGCCAGAGATGCAGGCGGCGCTATGACGACGCCGCGCTGCTGACGGTGGCGGAGGTGCAGGCATGCGAATGCGGCGGCGGCATCCGTCCCGACGTCGTCTGGTTCGGCGAGATGCTGCCTGCCGACGCCGTCATGCTGGCCGAGCGGCGGACGCGCGCGGCGAACGTCTTTTTCTCGATCGGGACATCGGGCGTGGTCTATCCCGCGGCCGGCCTGCCGCTGCTCGCACGTGAGATGGGAGCGTACGTGGTGGAGATAAATCCGGAGGAGACGCCGCTGACACCGCACGTGCACGAATCGATCCGTGGGGCAAGCGGTGAGGTGATGCCGGCGATCGTGGCGAAGCTGAGGGAGATGCAGGGCTAGTCAGCCCTCCGCCGCCAGTGGCGGGAGCACCGTATGCTGCGCGCCGGCCCCCTGCCAGCCGCAAACAGCTTCGCAGCCGGGCGCGAAGACATTCTCCCGCTGCTGACGATCACCAGCCATCTCCTACCCCTCATCCATCGCCCGCCCCACCTCCATTCCCTTCAGCCGCGGATACTCCGGCACCTGCCCGGCAAATGCGTAGTTCAACATCTTGTAGACCAGCCGCGCCGCCAGCAGATTCGGATGCGACACCCCCCTGGTCGGCGCAAGCTCAACCACATCGAAGCCGACGATCTTCCGTCCCGACATGATCAGCGTCCGGAAAACATCCAGCGTCTCCGAATACAGGAATCCATCCGGCTCGGGAGTGCCGGTTGAGGGCATGATGGCGGGATCGAAATAATCGACGTCGAACGTCACGTACACCTCATCGGCCAGCGTATCGACCGCCGAGCGCTGCCAGTACGCTCCGTGCACGCCGCGCCTGATGGCATTCGCATAGAACGTACGCACGCCACGCTCCCTGATGAACTCCGCCTCCTCCCGGCACTGCGCCCTGATACCGATCTGGGTAATGCGTTCCGGATTCATCCGCTCGGCCACACGGGCGGCGAATGAAGCATGCGAGTATTTCGACCCTTCGTAGCTGTCGCGCAGGTCGGAATGAGCATCGAAGTGCAGCAGGCTCATGTCTGGATAGCGCTCCAGATGGGCAAGAACGGGCGCCGTGGAGATGGTGTGCTCCCCCCCGAGCGTCACCACGAATTTTCCCCGGTCTATCAGCTCCGAGACCTGCCCGGCGATCAGATCGAGCGCATCCTGGTCGATGCGCTTGCCGAATTCCAGCGGACGCAGCGTGGCGATCCCCCTGTCGAAACAAAGTTCACGGTCGAACTCGTCATCATAAAACTCGACGTACGCGCTTGCGTCGATGATGGCGCCCGGCCCCCTGCCGGCACCGGCACCGTAGCTGACGGTATGTTCGTACGGCGCCGAAACGATGGCGATGGAGGCATCCGAAAGCGATGAATATTCCTCCTCTATCGCCAGAAAGTTCTTCCTGGGTCCGAGCGTCTTCATGTTCACGTCGTTGTTCTTCGATAAGGATTTGAATGACCGGGAAAAAATCCGCGTCAGCGATTTAAACTCCGGAAGAGGAGCTCTGTCACAACACCCGAAATCAGCAATTGCGCCGCGCGGCCCCGCAACTCCTGGAACCAAGCGGCTGTCCACAGGCACAGTTCACACAAATTTGGAGTTAGGTTAGATATGACAAAGAAGTTTGTAACCCGCGCCCTCATCATCGCAGGGCTTATAGCTGCCAGCGCAACCGCCACGTTCGCCCAGACGGCGGTGGCATCGAAGGTCCGCCGCGTGGCGGTCGATAAGGAGCAGTCCCAGCCGATCGCTGCCAGCACGGTCATCCTCAGCAGCAGCAGCACGCTGAACCTGACGGCCGACCAGCAGAAGCAGATCGCCGACATGAACAGGGAAGTGGCGTCGCTGCAATCCGAGCGTGATCGTCTCTGGGCCGAGTACAAGCAGGTGACGGCACGTGCTGACTTCAACGATGCGATGGCGGAGAAGGAGGCGGCCCCGAGGATGCGCCGTATCGTCGAGATCAACACGCAGCTTGCGCCGATGGCCGCACGGCAGGAAAGCCGGATCTCCTCGATCCTGAGCTCCTCGCAGAAGGCACAGCTTGGCTCCATGATCTCCGCGGCACGCGCGAAGTTCTGAGAGAATGGAACGCTGACCATGTAGAACACCGCTCTCTCTCAAACATGCCCCGGTCTCGCTCGTTGAGGCCGGGGCAGTGTATTTTCGATGTGCGCCTGACGATGTCGGGGGATTCCCGTACTACCGGGCACACTTCTTTGCGTTCCCTGCGCGAAGCCTCCCTTCCAATCTGCGATCGACCGATCCGATTGATGTGCCCGGTACCGCAGCGCACGTAGATCGCTCAACATGAGGAATCCCTTCACCCCATACATCTCTTCCGACGAACCACCCCGGCCGATACGTCGCTCCCGCACTCATTCCGCGGCGCTTCACAGCATCATCTTCAGTCCCGCCAGCACCAGCGCCATCCCCACCACAAGCTCCAGCGTCGTATCCTTCGAGCGGCGGCTCAGGCGCACGCCGATGAACGTCCCCGCCACGGCCCCCAGAATACCGACGGCTGCCGGAATCCACAGTTCCTCATAAAGCATCCCCTGCACTCCGTAACCGGCGACACGCGCGGCCGCGGTTATCAGCCCCAGCGCACCGTTGGTGGCCGCAACCTCCCGCACCGGCAGTGAAGCTCCGGCAAGCGCCCCCGTTTGCAGAGGACCATGTCCCGCACCGAGCAGCGCGCCGATGGCCCCCGAGATCAACCCCACGATGGGGAGCATCCACTGCTTCACGCCGCGCGGGTGGGGAAGGTCAAGATAGAGACGCGCGATATAATAGATCCCGAAGAGCGCCACGGCGATGCCGATCGTCATCTGGAGCAGTCGCGGATCGAGCACATCGAGCAGCCGCGCGCCGAAGCCGGCGCCGGGGACGATACCGACGGCGAAGAGCACGGCCACGCGCCAGTTCACCCGGTCGCGCAGGAGGATCAGCCGGGGGAGGTTCCACCCGAGCGGGATCAGCGCCGCGAGAAGCACGGCATCCTTGCTCCCGGCCACGATCACCAGCACCGGCAGCAGGAGCAGGCCGCCCGCGAATCCGACCACCGTATCGAGAGTTGCGGCGATCATTGCCGCGAGAAGAATCTGCAGATAGAAAAGCATTCCACCATCCTGTGCTGATGTCGCGTTCGGAATCATACCGACGCATCGCGGCGCCGGAGACAGCCCTTCCCTACCGCAACGTCTTCACCGCCGCTTCGTGCTGCCAGAGATCGTACATGGCGTCGAACAGGCGCGCCGAGAGCGAGACCTTGTACGGCGTCGGGTTGAGCGCGCGCCGGTGATCGGCGCGGATTCCCTTCTGCAGCAGGCGCGAGCGAGCGCTGATCTCCTCCAGCCCCTCCCCGCCTATCAGGCTCCGCCCCCCCTCGAACACCTTCCGGTGCAGCAGCAGCACATCGCTCGGAACGATCCGGACACGTTGTTCCGGAATGAAGGGATGGCGGCAGAGAAACGGCTCCCCCACCTGCGGCGGCTCCTCATCCTCCAGCGTCATCACATCGGCCAGGTAATGCCCCTCCTGTCCCACCAGACGGTACGTATGCTTGCGGCCCGGGATGGTGACCTTTGCGGGGTCCTGCGAAATCTTGATGCGCGGCCGCCCGTCCAGTTCCACCAGCTTGTAGACGCCACCGAGCGCCGGCTCGCTTTCGGCGGTCACCAGATTCGTCCCGATGCCGTACGCATCGATGACCGCGCCGTGCGCCTGCAGGGCTATCAACACCTGTTCGTTGATGGAATTGCTGGCAACGATCCTGGCGCCGGGGAACCCCGCGGCGTCAAGCATGCGGCGAGCCTCGCGGCTCAGGTAGGCGAGGTCGCCGCTGTCCAGCCTGATGCCGAGCGGCTCATGGCCGAGCTCGCGCAGGATCTTGAAGACCCGTATCGCATTCGGCAGACCGCTCTGCAATGTATCGTAGGTGTCAACCAGAAGAAGCGTGGCGGAGGGGAATGCTCCGGCATAGGCCAGGAAGGCCGCAAGCTCCCCCTCGTTGGCATCGGCGCCATCCTCGCTCCGCACGCGCTCCAGAAGATCGCCGACGTCATGGAGAACGCCGGAGGCATCGGGCATGCGGAGCAGATCCGGGCGCACCTCCATGAACGACTGCACGAAGGAATGTGCATGGGTTCCGGAGACCCGGACGTTCATCAGCTTGCCGGCGAGCACATTGCTTGTGGAGTCGAACCCGCCGATGATGGCGGCGCGCGTGGCGGTCATGCCGCCGTCCGGTCCCTGCGAACGGCGCAGCCCGAATTCCATCAGCAGCGCATCATCGCTGGTCACATAGCGCATGCGGGCCGCGTTGGTGGCTATCAGCGTGGAGAAGTTGATGAGGTTCAGCAACGTGGTCTCCACGAGCTGCGCCTGCGCAAGCGGCCCCTCCACCCGCACAAGCGGAACCCTGGGGAACACCGGCTCTCCCTCCATCAGGGAATGGATGGTCAGATCCGACGCATCGAGCCCGCGCAGCCAGGTCCAGAACTCCGGCTCGGCATGCCTCAGCGCCGGCACGGAGCGCAGATATTCGATGTCGTCATCGCTGAAGCGATAGTTCTCCAGATAGGCAAGCGCCTCGTGCAGCCCGGCGAAGATGGTGTATTCGCCACCGAAGGGATTCTTCCGGAAGAAGACCTCGAAGACGCTGGGCTTCAGGTGCATTCCGCTGCGCCAGTAGCCATAGGCCATCGTTATCTGATAGAGATCGGTAAGCAGAGGCTGGACCAGGGAGTTGATAGGCTTCATAGCTGGGGTCGGAATTGCCGGAGGGGCTGACCGGAAGATGATCCCGGGAAGGCGCGGACAGGAGATGGCGCCGGGCACGCGGAGCGGGGGTTATCGCCCTTTCGATCCCTCCATGAACCTGCGGAAACGCTCCTCGGCGATACGAGTAAGATGCGGAGCGATGGGATGCCGGAACAGGGGCATCGAGAGACAGCGCTCGTACATCAGGCGCGCATGTTTCAGATCCCCCATCTTCTCATACGTATACGCCATCTCCGCGTAGATCGTATTGTTGTCGGGATACTGCTTCAGCACCTCGGTGAAATGGGCCAGCGCCTCGGCATACGATCCCTCGGGGATTCTGGTGCGCAGCAGCCCGGCCAGCGCGCGCAGCCCCGGATGCACCGACGCTATCTCCCGGTGCCAGTTGCCCAGGATGTAATGCGCCACCCAGCTCTTGTCGATCAGCAGCGCACGCTCCGCATGCTGCCGCACCTGCCACGAGGCGTTGAGCACCTTGCGCTGCGATCCCGCAAGCTGGGCCAGGCGGCCGAGAGCCGCCGCAAGCATGGCGTGGCCGATCGAGGAATTGGGATTCAGGGAAAGGGCACGCTCCGCCCAGAGGCGCATCTGCCTGATATGCTCCTCATGCTGGGGATGCCGTGGGCCGTGACCGAGAAAAAATGTCTGGTAGTAGTGAGCACGGGCAAGATGCCCGCAGACTTCAGCCGAAGGATAGCGCTCGAACAGTGCCTGCCACAGCCTTATTGCCGTTGCGCCATCGCCCGCCATCAGCGCCCGGTAGCCTTCGCGCAGATATTCGGGGATCTGCTCGGCGAATTCGAGCGCATCCCCCTTATCCCGTTCATAGGATGACGCCCCCGTCCGGTCCTGCGAAGAGCGCTGCTCGTTGGACTGCATTGGCTTGAATTGTTGTAGCACGTAGAAATCCGGCTATAGGCTTCCACCGATTAACCGCTGACGATGAACTCCCGAGGGTGGCTGATACGCCTTCGATCCCGCTGCGCATTTCCGGGCCGGCGCCGCCCGATGAACCGGCGGGCATGGAGACCGGCCGAACCCCCGCTATCAACCAGATTCCCCTCCTCGCCGGCCACTGGCTCCCCTCCTCCATATCGCCGGAAATGCTCCCGCAATCTTACAAACCTGCCCTGCGCCATAGTGTAACATTATGTCTTGCGGATAGCCGTCGTACGTCCGTAACCTGCTATTATTCGCACATGTTTACGATACTCGACAACGTCGCCGACGATGCCCTGGCGACCACCCGGTTCGCCTGCGATCTCGGCGCCTGCAAGGGGGCCTGCTGCACCATGCCCGGCGGCCGCGGCGCTCCTCTGGAGGAGGCCGAGGTGGAACTCGTCCACCAGGCCACAAAACCGGCGCTGAAGTACCTGCCGGAACGCAATCGGCTGGTGATAGCCACACAGGGAGCAATCGAGGGACGCCCGGGCGACAAGGCGACGAGATGCATCGACAGGCGCGACTGCGTCTTCGTCTACTATGACGGCGACGTTGCGAAATGCGCGATCGAGAAGGCCTACTTCACCGGAGAAACCTCCTTCCGCAAACCCCTCAGCTGTCACCTGTTCCCCATCCGGATCTCCGAGGTGTTCGATACCGATTACCTCCGGTACGAGCGCATATCCGAATGCAAACCCGCGCTGGAGAATGGCCGGGATCAGGACATGCCCCTCTACCGCTTTCTTCGCGAGGCCCTGGTCAGAGCCTACGGGGAGGAATTCTACAACGAGCTGGTGGCGCGTATCGAGGGAAATCAGGGCAGGAGAAGCCAGGTATAGCCGGAAAGCTCGTCCTGTATGATCCCGGAATTTGCGGCGGAAATCGCAGGCGGGGACGCCGCCCGAAGAACATTCCGGCAACTCTGTGATTATATTCGATGGCGGGCGGTACGATGGCGCAGAGGCGCCGGATATTTTCTGGCACTGTTTATGCTACACAGGTTCCGTAACGTAACTTGTGATCGTCACAATGCGCCTGACGGGATGAATGCGGTGACGCCGGCATGGACGATCCTATCCGAGGCCGGCGTGTCCCGGAATTCCGGGATGAACGGGGTCGATGGCCGGTGGGAATCATCAACGCTCGACCATCCGTGCATCACCGACCAGACCACCGGCAGCCGCCGTCTACCCTGGCTGCGTGTCATCATCCCGGCAGGAGCACCTAGCACATAAATTCTCCAGCAGTCAGCACGGCCATGCTTTCCCTTTCTCAACGACAATCATTACAACAACGGCTGTCACCACAGCAGGTGCAGTATCTGAAGATGCTGCAGCTCCCCGTGGTTGCGCTTGAACAGCGCATCAAACAGGAGATGGAGGTGAATCCGTTGCTGGAAGAGCTTTCGGAGATGACCCAGGAGGTCGAATTCGATCAGGATCTGACCACCTCCCTTACCGAGCGGCGCAGCGAGGATAACGATGCTTCGTCCGACCAGGGGGGCAGCGAGAGCGATGATCGTCCGAACGAGGAACCTGTTCGCGAGCAGGAGCTGGACTGGGATGAGTATGCCTCCGGGGACTACGAGGGGTACAAGGCGCCGTCGTTCACCGGCCCGGACAACGAGGAACAGGATGAATTCCCCCAGCGCGCCGAGCAGTCGCTTGCGGAGAACCTCCTCGCGCAGCTCCGCATCCAGCTGATCTCCGAGGATGAAATGGCGCTCGCCGAGGAAATCATCGGCAACATCGACGATCACGGATATCTACGGCGTGATCTCAACGAGATCGTCGATGATCTGAACAAGTTCATCGCGAGCACGCGACGCTCCGGCAACGACGGCACGAACCACCAGCCGCAGATCGGCGACGGGCGGTTCGAGTCATACGCCGACGTGGTGGGCGACGAGCCGTTCGGGCGCGAACGTCTCCTCGCCCATCTCGCCGGTGACGAGGATGAAATCCGTCACGACGGGCATCGCGATCCCGACGATGTCCCGGTGAATGCATTCGGCGTGAGCTTCGACGACGATGATCTCCCCGGCAGCGGCGCCGGCGGCAGGCACATGGAAGGCCGGCCGTATACGAATGGATCGACGACCGCCGAAGCCCCCTCCGCCGCCACGCTGTCGCTGGAGGAGATGTCCCACCTTTCGATCGAGGATCTGGCCCGGCTGCTGGAGCAGGGCACCGCGGCCCTGGCGCCGCCGATGCCGGTGGAGCGCCGCAGCGCATCGGGACACGAAGGTACGGCCGACCGGACGGATATGCTCGACGAGGAGGTGCCCCAGATATTCACCGTCGCCGAGGCCGAGCGTGTGCTCCAGAGAATCCAGCGGCTCGATCCCGCCGGCATCGGCGCGCGCGATCTCCGCGAATGCCTTTCGGTACAGCTCGAACTTGAGGGGGATGATTCGCCATCGCACCAGCTTGCGCTCCGCGTGCTGCAGGAGACCTACAACGAGTTCGCGATGAAGCATTTCGAGAAGATCTGCCACAAGCTCGGATGCACCACCGACGAACTGAAGGAGGCCATCGACGTCATCAGGACGCTGAACCCGAAGCCGGGAGAAGGCTCCACGTCGATCGTGGAGGACAATTACCTGACGCCGGACTTCGTGATCGAACGCGATGGCGATGACTTCATCATCGTTCCCAACGACCGGCATATCCCGGTGCTCAGAATCAACCGCGCGTACCAGGAGCTGATGCGGCGCGGGAACGGCAGGAAGAAGGAGATCGACCGGGATACGCGCAAATTCATCCGCGACAAGTTCGAGGCCGCCAAGTGGTTCATCGCCTCCATCCAGCAGCGCCGCCAGACGATGATGAAGGTGATGCGCGCCATCGTTGACCTGCAGATGGAGTTCTTCCTGCATGGGCCGAATCATATCCGGCCGATGATCTACAAGGATGTGGCCGAGAGGATCGGCATGGACATCTCCACCGTCTGCCGCGTGGTTAACGGCAAGTACGCACAGACCGATTACGGCACGTTCGAGCTCCGTTATTTCTTCTCGGAAAAGCTTGAGACCACATCCGGCGAGGAGGTATCGACGAAGATCGTCAAGTCGCGCATCCAGGCGCTGATCGACGCGGAGGACAAGAGTAAGCCTCTCTCCGACGACGCGATAAGCAGGGAGATGGAGGATGCGGGATTTTATGTCGCCAGGCGCACGGTGGCGAAATATCGCGAGCAGATGAACATACCTGTCGCCCGGCTCCGCAGAGCATTGTAACGACAAATTTCGTCGAATATAACTGAAAGAGCCCTCCCCGCATGGAGGGCCTTTATTCTTCCGATTTCATACATTCGCGACGTATCTTTGCGATGTAATCCGGGTGCAGACACAGCCTCCATTCCCGGCATTGCCTGATGCCGCACTTCTTCCGTCCCTCACCGATCGAAAGCGGCAGGCACCCCGCTTCCGTTTTCTGCCGATAGTATCAACACCGGGTGCAACAGTTACCGTGCACCGTCGTCTTCGACGGCACGTCGGCATGCCATGCCCGGCCCCTCGTGTCTGCGCCGAAATGGACGGAACAGTCGTGCTCCCGGCCATTTCGGCGTTCGGATACCAGCGAATCAACAGTTATACCATAATATCCTATGACACCGAGCTACGCCAAGTCGCACCCCGCGCCTCGCTCGCGGGGTTTTGCAGCGATCTTCATCGATTTTGAGAATATCTATTATTACCTGAAGGATAACTACGGCGATCTCCCCGATCTGAACGATTATCTCTTCGAGATGCTCCGCAATCTACAGCATCACCTGGAACGCCGCCTTGGACTTCAGTGTATCATAATGAAGGCATATGCCGATTTCGAGCGATTGAAATCGGCCCCCCAGGGTTCCCTGTATCTGATGGGCGTCGAAACACACAATGTCCTGGGCACCGATCACAAGAACTCCGCCGACATGCGGCTCTGTATCGATGCGCTGGAAATTCTCTACACCCGCTCGGAAATCGAATCCTTCATCTTCCTTGCGGGAGATCGCGATTACATCCCGGTGATACAGCACCTGAAAAAGCAGGCGCGCTCGGTCTTCGCCGTCGCATTCCGGGGAAATATATCCGGCGACCTTCTCCAGAATATCGGACCGCAGAATTTCATCGATGCGCTGACATTGATCGGCCCGGCGATGCTGGGACGACTGGAGGATTCCGCCCGCCGCCATCGCGAGATAACGGACGCCGAACGCGAGCGCGACGAGCAGAAAACGCTGGAACTGGAAATGCGCGAGGCCCGCGAGGCACAGAACAGCCAGCAGCCGACCGATGAAACGAACCTGTACTACAACGGCAACGGCCATGCACATGGCTCCGATGACGAGGGGGAGGGCGATAGCGCGCTGCAGAGAAGCGAGCGCTTCCTTGATCTTGTCGCCACCGGATTCAATCCCATCTCCCCCGTCACCACCGATGCCGAAAAGATCTGCCTGGATGTGCTGCTGAAGAATTACGGGCATCATCCCGAAGTATGGATGAGCCCTTTCCTGCGCAAGCTCTCCGATGCCCTCCCGCGCCTGGCGGACTTCGAGCGCAAGGCCCTCCTGACCACGCTTGAAGCGTCCGGAGCGATCCGCATCGAGAAACGCCGCGGCGAGCCGTACGACTATTCCATCGTCCTGGTGAACTACAACCACCCGGCCATCCGCGAGCGCATGCCCGGCTGATGCGGCGCGGCGGCACATGCATGCAGACGATGTTGCAATGACGTTCTCCGGCGCGCCCGGCGGTGCTCGAACCGCCGGGCGCAGTCATTGTACGCTCCACCACATTTCCAATGGCAGAGGAAGGAACATCGTTGCCGCCAGAATCTCTATCTTGCGTAATTCCGCACGGCGCAACCGCGTGCCGGGCGCATGCCCCGGATGGCCGGCGGCCCAGCGATGTCACACCGCGGGAACAGCGATCCCGGGACATCACCCCTGTCCGGACAGGGGAATCGGACAGAATCCGGCGCGTGGGCAGATTCAACGAGCCGTTCCGGCATCACGCACCCGGATACCGGCTCCCCAGGCATGCCGGCGGATGATCCGCCGGGCCTGCAGGCTGCGCCCGTCACGACATGGAACCGCCGATGCGCATCATCGCGGTGATATGATTTCATTCATTCGCACATCGTCAATAGTAATTGCTCCAAGGAGTTTCCGTCAATGAATTCCGCCCAGCCAGCCATAACGAGCGCAAGCGAGCTGACGCCGAGCCAGATCGTCGCCGAGCTCGATAAATACATCGTCGGGCAGCACAACGCGAAGAAGGCCGTGGCGATCGCCCTGCGCAATCGCTGGCGCCGGCAGCAGATCGGCGCGGATATGCGCGAGGAGATCATGCCCAACAACATCATCATGATCGGCCCCACCGGCGTCGGCAAGACCGAGATCGCGCGGCGCCTGGCGCGCCTGGCGAACGCCCCGTTCCTGAAGGTGGAGGCAACCAAGTTCACCGAGGTGGGTTACGTGGGACGCGACGTGGAGTCGATCGTTCGCGACATCACTGAACTGGCCGTCACGATGGTGCGCGCCGAACATGCGACACGCCTGCGCGAGCGCGCCGAGGCGCAGGTGGAGGAGCGCCTGCTCGACCTGCTGAAGCCCCCGCCGCAGCAGACCGTGAACCTCCCGTTCATGATGCCGGGCATGCAGGCGCCCACCATGAGCCATTCCGATCCGGAACAGTATGCGCGCGAACGCGAGGAACTGCGCGGACGTCTCCGCGCCGGTGAACTGGAATCGCATCCGGTGGAGCTGGATGTGCCGGACGATACACAGAACTCGCAGATGGCCTCCATGTTCTCGCAGCTCGCGGGGGACGAGATGGGACGCAACCTTCAGGAGCTGATGGGCTCGATGATGCCGCGCCGCACCGTGCACCGCACCATCTCCCTCTCCGAGGCACGCCGGCATATCGCCAACGAGGAGACTTCGCGCCTGGTGGATAACGAGGCGGTGGTTCGCGAAGCCGTGGAGCGCGCGGAAAACAGCGGCATCGTCTTCCTGGATGAGATCGACAAGATCGCGGGGGCGTCGGGGGGCGCCGGCCCCGATGTCTCGCGCGAGGGTGTGCAGCGCGATCTTCTGCCGATCGTCGAGGGATCGACCGTGAGCACCAAGTATGGTCCCGTCCGCTCCGACCATATCCTCTTCATCGCCTCCGGGGCGTTCCATATCTCGAAGCCGAGCGACCTGCTGCCGGAACTGCAGGGACGTTTCCCCATCCGCGTGGAGCTGGACTCGCTCACCGCCGATGATTTCGTGGACATCCTGACGATCCCGGAGAACGCGCTTGTCAAGCAATACAGTGCAATCCTTGCGACCGAGGGGATCGAGCTGGTGTTCACCAGGGATGGGATCGCGGAGATCGCGGACGTCGCCGCCGAAGTGAACGAGGAGGTGGAGAATATCGGTGCGCGCCGGCTCCATACCGTCCTGACGACGCTCCTGGAGGACCTTCTCTTCGACGCTCCCGACAACATAACGGAACGGAAGGTGGTGGTGACCCCCGAGATGGTCCGGGAGAGGCTCTCGGCGACCGTCGAGAACCGCGAACGCAGCCGCTATGTCCTGTAAGGAACCGACGAACGGAAACGACCATGCGATCGGCCCCCCCCGCCGGATCACTTCGGAGGAGGAGGGCCGATCGTCCTGCTTCCGCTCCCTCCCTCCATTGCTTCCTTCCGCGCTCGCGTTGCTCCTCGTCGCCATGCTCGCGGGGTGCGGCCCCACACGATGTCTGGAGGTCGCGGCCTTCGGCAACCTCGGCCCGCTGGTCAATTCCCCCTACGACGACTACGCCCCGGCGCTCCCCGATACCGCGACGCTGGTCTTCACGAGCAACCGGATCGAGCCGGGCGAAGGGGGGCTGCAGCAGTTCTATCAGAGCATCCGTCCCACACGCCTTTTCTTCACGATGCGGCTCGACGAGAACTGGGACGAATCGCAGCAGTACCGGCTGCTCTTCAACAGCGATGGCATTGCCGCCGAGGCGGCCACCATCAGCTTCGCTCCTCCCGGCTCCCCATTCAATACAGTGGCATACGTCAGCGGGTGCAGGCGTCCGGACACGGTGGGGGGATGCGATCTCTTCGCCGTGGTGGAACGGCAGACATCGTCGCTGGTGAATCTCGGCAGGGAGATCAACTCCACCGGCTGGGACGGCCATCCCTTCGTCACACGCGACGGAACGCGACTCTACTTCGCCTCGGACCGTCCCGGAGGAGAGGGAGGGAGCGACATCTGGTATGCCGACCGGCTGGCCACGGGGGCCTGGGGAACGCCACGCAACGCCGGCACGGCGGTGAACACTCCCGGCGATGAATTCTCCCCGTTCCTCGACTCCGCCACCGGCCGGCTCTACTTCGCCTCCGCCACGCCGGATGCGGGACTGGATATCTTCGTTATCGACCGTGACGGCCGGGAGCGGCGGCGCCTTCCCCGCCCCTATAACTCGGAGGATGATGATTTCACCCCGTACATCATCGACGGTATGCTCTACCTGGCATCGAACCGTGGAGGCGGATGCGGGGGATATGATCTGTACGGATTCCTGCTGAGCGAATGATCCGGGCGTCGGCGTGCATGGGAAACCCGCCGCACACAGGCATCAGGAAGCACATGCAGTATCACATCCCATCGATCGTCTGCGACCAGCGCCGCTGGTCCTTCTCCGCATCGGGAAGTATCTTTGCCAGATAGCCGGGACTTACGCAGCAACTGGACATTCTCTGAACAAATCCTCCCGATCCCATGAAACGACGCACATTCCTTTCCTCCTCCCTTCTGGCGGTTTCCGGTTTTCTGACCACCCGCTCCATCGGCGCACGCGAAATGGTCCACGAGGCATGGAGCGTGCTGGGGGGGCCCTCCAGCGTGAAGAATGCACGTCCGGTCCCGAAATTCTCCCTTACAGAACTTCCCCGGGGCGAAGGCATGCGCTTTCTCGTGCTCGGCGACTGGGGAACGGGAGGACGCGGACAGGCGGATGTGGGCGCGGCGATGGCGCGTACCGCCGAGCGCTACGGCTGCGACTATATCATCTCCACCGGCGACAACATCTATCCAAGCGGCGTCACATCGGCGGAGGACCCGCAGTGGCAGCGGAAGTTCGTGAAGATGTACCATGACCAGGGGCTGCGGCAGACCTTCTTCCCCACGCTTGGCAACCACGATTACAAGCTGAACCCCGAAGCCCAGGTCGCCTACAGCAAGGTCAACCCGCAGTGGCATTTCCCCTCCCGCTATTACACGAAGCGCCTGGAATCGCCCGACGGCCTTTCCGTGCAGCTCTTCTCGCTCGATACCCAGCTTGTTCAGACCGGAGCCCGTGGAGCCGCGGCCGAGCAGAGCGCGTGGCTGGATAGCGAGCTTGCCCGCTCGGATGCGCGGTGGAAGATCGTCTTCGGCCATCATATGCTCTATTCAAACGGGATCTACGGTAATCTGAAGCGGCTGCGCGATACGTTCGAGGAGGTGCTGGTGCGCCACAACGTCCCACTCTATCTCTGCGGGCACGACCACGACATCCAGTTTCTGAAGCCCGTCAAGGGCGTCAGCTACGTGGTATCCGGCGGCGGCGGCGGCCATCGCGATACCGCCTGGAAGGACAACACCATCTACGCCGCGACGAACCTGGGATATGTCTGGCTGGGACTGACGGACGACGCAATACATCTCCACTTCCACGACGCCGGCGGTGCCATACGCTACGCGCACACACTGGCGTAACTTCCCTCACACAACACATAACGATCATGGGCCTCCGTATCGGATCATTCGCCGGCGCGCTCTGCGCCGCCACGTTCCTGCTTGCCTCGGCCGACCTTGCGGCACAGAAGGAGGAGACGCCGCTGGATGTGGCGCGGCAGCACTTCGAGGCCATGCAATCGGCCAACTGGAAGAAGAGCACGGAACTGATGCATCCGGAGGAGCTGGGGCGTTTCAAGGCGATGTTCGCCCCGGTGATCGCAGCCGATTCGTCGGGCGAGGGAGCCAGGGAACTCTTCGGCCTGGAAGATCCGGCGGTGTTCGCGATGCTCTCGGACAACGAGGTGTTCGAGCGGTTCCTGGCCACCACGGTCGTGGAGTCCAACATGCAGACCGTTCTGGAGAACACCAGGGTGGAGTTCATCGGCGCCGTTCCGGAGGGGGACGATCGCACGCACGTCGTCTACCGGATGACCGTACACCTGGATGACTACTCTCCGACGACGTCGATGGAGGTCGTCTCGCTGCGGCGGTACAAGGGGACGTGGCGGATGCTCCTGGACAGGAATCTGGAGGGGATGCAGGCAATGCTCGTGCGCGTGCTACAGGAGATGAACGAGGCCCCGGAGGAGATGGAATATGAGGAGGAGGATTATCCCGAACCGGATACGGAGGGAACCGATGAATTCTATGAGGAGGATGAGGCGCCGGTGGATCAGGGATGATTGCCACGACGTGCGCGCGACGATGACACGGGAGTCCGGCGCGCTCGGGCCTCCGGTAGTTCGGGGATCTCCCACGGACGCTTCTTCATGGTATGAGCCTCCCGGCGGATCGTATGGTACGCGGCAATGCGAACGCATGCCGAATCTTCCGCGCAGCGGTTCGGATGGTGTTCTCCCCCGTACATGGCGCGGCAGCGCCCGCCATACTTCACAACCGCGCCGATGACTGATCCCCTGGCACATACCATGCGGGCACGGCGATCGCCCCCTCATTCTCCCGCCGCCGAAGCAGCCGATACCGATGCCGTCTGGCTTCTACGGATCATCGCCGCCATGTTCATTCTCACGGTGATCATCACCTGGAGGCTCTGGCTCACCGGCCGCCCGTACCCGCATGCCCCGCTGTTCTCCTGGCTTCCCCAGCTTCCGCCGCCGTTCGATTTCGTGATGGCGGGCATACTGCTCGCGGCGCTGGCGGCGATGGCGATCATGCGCGACCCGCGCCTGCCGATCCGGATCGTGCTCGCCGCCGGACTCCTGCTGGCGCTGCCGGACCAGACCCGCTGGCAACCGTACATCATTCACTTCATCGTCATCCCCGGCTCGCTCCTGCTGCTGCCGTGGGGACGGCGCGATCGCTGGACGAATCGTGACGTGGAGTGGGGCCTGATGCCGGCGCGGCTGCTGCTGGCGTTCACCTATCTCTACTCCGGGCTTCAGAAATTCAACTATGACTTCTTCACCTGGCTCTTCGGCTGGATAACCGAACCGCTGCTGGACTGGCTTGACATCGCCCCCACGGCCGTTCCGCCGATGCTGCTGGTTCCGCTGGCGTTCCTTGCAGCAACGGCCGAGACACTGGCGGGCGCCCTTCTCCTGTTCGCCCGGTGGCGCCGTCCCGCCGCCATCTTCCTGATCGGCATGCACCTGTTCATCCTGCTGATGATCGGCCCGGCCGGCCGCGGCACAAACGTGGCCGTCTGGCCCTGGAACGTGGCGATGATCGGCACGCTCTGGCTTCTCTTCGTGCGGCGGCGCACACCGGCCGATGCGCGGGTTCCCGCATTCCCTGCGGCCGCATGGTGGCGCGCGATGCGAACGGCGCAACGCGACGGCGCTCCGTCACGCACGGGAGCCGCCGCAACCGCCGGGACGCTGATCCTCTTCGGCCTGCTGCCGCTGCTCAGCTTCGCCGACCTGTGGGACTCCTATCCTTCCTTCTCCATCTACTCCGGCACCCTCTACGAAGCCCGTATCTATGTGGCATCGGAGGACCGGGGGATGCTCCCGCCGTACGTCGTGGAGCTGATCGATGCCGACGGCGGTTTCGACCCCACCTTCTGGGCCGTCCATGAATTCACCGCCCCCCCCTATCCGGAACCACGGGTGATGCTGGCGCTTGGCCGCGAGCTTGCACGGCGCGCCACCCATGCCGATGTCTATCTTCAGATCGCCGGCCGACCGGACCTGTCCACGGGAGAGCGCCGGGTACGGATCTTCCGCTGCCCGCTGGGAGGCGGGGAGCCTGTTGAGGAAAAGTTGAGGGCGGATAGTGACTGATCGGTCCGCGACGGCGAAAGTATTTCCCGCGGCATGTTGCCGGGAAGTTCTACTCCCCGGCATACCATGCGAGCCCGGCGTTCCGGCTCCGGCCGACCGGAGTGAAAAGCCACCATTCATCAGGCGCCCCGTTCCTCCACCGTCACATCCAGTTCCACCAGCCCCACGATCTCGGCATGCAGCCTGTCCCCGGCCACCACCGGGCCGACGCCCTCCGGAGTTCCGGTAAAAATGCAGTCGCCATGCTCCAGCGTGAAGATCCGCGAGAGATAGCTGATGATGGCGGGAATGCGCAGGATCATATCGGCGGTACTGCCATGCTGCCGCATCTCCCCGTTCACCGCCAGCTTCAGCTCCAGCGCGTGGGGATCGCCCGCCTGATCGCGCCGGACGACGTCGCTGATGGGCGCGGAGGTATCGAACGCCTTCGCCACGGTCCACGGCTCTCCCCGCTTCTTGGCAACGTTCTGAATATCACGCAGGGTCATATCCAGCCCGACCGCATAGCCGAGCACGTAATCCATCGCGTACTTCTCGGAGACGTCGCGCGTGGTACGGTCGATCACCACCACCAACTCCACCTCGTGATGCAGCTCGTGCGCTATCTGCGGTTTCAGCACGGTGCCGCCGCTGTACACCAGCGCGGTCCGGGGCTTCATGAAGATCACGGGATCGGCTGGAACATCGCCACCCATCTCCCGCGCATGCTTCTCGTAATTCCTGCCAAGGCAAAGCATCTTCCCCACCGGAATGGTGGTATGCGTGGCTTTGAGAATCAGATCGTGCATGGATGTTCTTTTCTCTGTTCAAATGGGAACGCGGAGACCGTTCGTGCCGATCTCCGCGCCATACCATCTAGCTCTCCTTCCCCGGAAGGGAATGATCCAGGCCGTTCCTCAGTGCCCCATCGAGGCCATGCCGGTGTCGGTGGCGGGAGCGGCGCTGGCCGTCTCCGCCGGATTCACACGGATCGTCTGCCTGGGCGCATTGAATTCGCCCGGAACAGGCTGGCCGTCGGGTCCGATGAGCTGCAGGGAAACGGTATGCTCTCCATCCGCAAGCCCTTCGATGAAATACGGCACCCACTCGGTAAGCGTATCCTTCACCTCGCCGTCGATCGAGGCGACGACCTTGTACTTGTCGGGACCGAGCTCGGCGTTGGTGAGATAGAAATCCAGGAGGACGCGCTTGGTATCATCTCCCTTGTAATCCCCCTTCGGCCGGCTGTAGGTGAGCAGGGGCTCCCCCGCCTTCAGCTTCGGTTCGCCGCTCTTCTCCTTCACATAGAAGGTGTGGGCCACAAATGCGGCGGGCACCTTGATGCTCTCGTGCCATGAACGGCTGGGAAAGGCGCGCAGGGTATGGGCGCCAGGATCGAGGGCGCCCACCGAAAAGCTGTCCTGCTGGTACATCGCCATGTACGGCTTATCGTCGATGATCACATGGATGTGCTGGCCATCATTGGAGAAGTTGATCCCCTTGGACTGCTCGCCGGGCGTCGGAGCCTTCAGTTCCACCCCCGTCAGGCTCACACGAACCATCACGCTGTCGGCATTCACCACTTCATCGGCGGCCGGCGAGATAACGGTAAGTCTGGCATCCGGGAAGGCGGGGCCATGCTCTCCCTTGACGATAGCCACCACCTTCGGCCCGGTGGCCGTGCTGTCGCTGGCGGCGGTATCGTCGGCGGTGTCGCCACCGCAGCCTGCCAGGGCAAGAGCTGCAACGGCGAGGGACGACATGGCAAGATGTGAGAATCTCATGATCTCCTCTGCTGTTTGTTCGTGAACTGCTTAGTGAACGGGGCGAAGATAGAGAAAAAACCACTCCCCTCTATTTGGAACAAAGTATTGCGGCCGGCTCCCGTGGCGTCCCGCCGTTTGCATATCGTCCCTCGTTTTGCATCTTACAACGCTATGACAAAATCGGATATCATCGACCGCGTTGCCGACGGGACCGGGCTGACGAAGCTGGAAACGGAGGCTGTCATCGACGGATTCCTCAAAACCGTGGCGGAAGCGCTCTGCCACGAGGAACATGTCGAGATCAGGGGATTCGGCACCTTTCGCGTAAAGGAACGGGCTCCGCGCATTGGCCGCAATCCGCGTACCGGAGAAGTCGTCGATCTCGACGGCCAGTTTGTACCACACTTCAAAGTCTCACGCGAACTGCGCGATCTCGTCGATCGCGCAATCAAGTCGTCGGCAAAGGATCGAACCGATGAGCAGTAGATACTGCCCGAGCTGCGGAAGCACCGTCCAGGATGGAGATACGGTATGCCCCGTCTGCGGCGAACCGCTCGGCGCACCCGCCGCCGATGCCGCCGGAGACGCCGCCCGGACATCCGGGCAGCCCGAACCGGCCTCCGTTCCGGGAAGAACCCCCATCCCTTCCTCCCGTATGCGCGACTACCTGCTGACCTCGGTGGCGGCGCTGGCGATCGCGGCGATCGCGCTGCTGATCTCCACTCCCGAGGAGAAGGCCGGCCCGCCGGCCCCGCAGCAGCAGCAGCAGCAGACGGCGACGGGACAGATGCCGGAGGGACATCCCCCGGTGAATGAACGGAAGATGACGCCCGAGCAGGAACGGCAGTTCGCCGACCTGCAGGCGCGGGTGAAGGCGAATCCCTCGGATACCGCCGCGATTCGCGAGCTTGCGAACGTCTACTATGATCTTGAACGCCATGCCGAGGCGCTGGAGCTCTACCGCCGGTATCTGGTGGTCGCCCCGCGAAATCTGGATGTCAGAACGGATATGGCCTATTCGCTGGCGACGTCGGTGAATCTGGACAGCGGCATTGCCGAGCTCCACTGGGTGCTGCGGCAGGACCCGGACTTCCAGAACGCCGCCTACAATCTCGCCATGATGCATCTGGCCCGGCGCGACCGCGACAGCACGCTCTTCTGGCTGCGGCGGGTGATGGAGATCGACTCTACGACCCGACCCGGAAGGTTCGCCGCCGACATACTCCGCGATGTCAGCCGGGAGGGACAGCAGTCCGGCGCTCCCATGCCCGGCACCCCCTAGGCACAGCGCCGACATGCCGACTGCATCAATACGCAAATACAGGTGTTGTGCCGGAGGAATTTGTTATATTTGCTGTCCTTGGCATCAAATCGTAGTAATCTGGTATCATATATAGTAAAGGAGCCGAGCTATGCCCTGTGGCAAGAAGCGGAAGCGCCATAAGATGGCCACGCACAAGCGGAAGAAGAGACTCCGCAAGAATCGTCATAAGAAGAAGAACCGCTAGTCGGCTCTTCCAGGAACTTTTCAGAGCCCCCAGCCCTGCATTGTATCGGGTTGGGGGTTTTCGCGTGATGCCCGTACTAGAGCGGGCGGATGCGCGGGAATACCGGCTACGACCTGCCGCATACCAGGCCCCGGCGCCGCCGGACGAAATTTCTTCACGCTCCTTCTGCCATCCATGTCTCTTATCGAGCGCGAACACGCGCATTTTTTGCAGACCTACAGTCGCCTTCCCGTCGAGGTCGATCGCGCCGAAGGGATGTACGTCTACGCCGCCGACGGCACCCGCTATCTCGATTTCCTCGGCGGCATCGCCGTCAACTCGCTCGGCCATACCCATCCACGCATCGTCGCGGCGGTGGAGCGGCAGCTACGCCGCTACATGCACATCTCCAACTACTTCTATCAGGATGCCCAGGTGGAGTTCGTGGAGCGCCTGCTGGACATAGGGGGCTACGACCGCGCCTTCCTTGCCAACAGCGGCTCCGAGGCGAACGAAGGGGCGCTGAAGCTGGCGCGGCGGCACGGGCATGAGCAGGGGAGGACCGAGATCATCGGCTTTACCGGAGGTTTCCACGGTCGTACCTACGGCGCCCTCTCCATCATGCACAAGCCCCGCTACAAGGATGGGATGGGCCCCTTCCTGGCGGATGCCCGCGTGCTCCCCTTCAACGACGTGGCGACGCTGCGCGCATCGGTGAGCGAACGGACATGTTCGGTGACGGTGGAGTTCCTGCAGGGAGAAGGAGGAATCAGATGGGCGACGCCGGAGTTCGTGGCGGCGCTCTTTGAACTGAGAGAGCGGCATGGCTTCCTCATCATCGGCGATGAAATACAGGCCGGCGGCGGGCGCACGGGCGACTTCTTCTCGTTCGAGCGCTTCGGCGTCCGGCCGGACATCGTGACGATGGCGAAGGGAATCGGCGGCGGGCTCCCCCTGGGAGCGATACTGACCACCGATGCGCTGGGGAGCGTATGGGGAACGGGACAACATGGAACGACCTTCGGCGGCAACTCTCTGGCATGCGCAGCGGGGAGCGCCGTGCTCGATGAACTGAAGGCTGGCGTGATGGAACATGCGCGCCGCTCGGGCGAACTGCTGCTGGCCAGGATGCGGACAATGCGGGATGATCTCCCCGATCTCGTCGCCGACGTGCGCGGCGTCGGCGCGATGGTCGGCGTGGAGCTTGTGATCCAGGCGGCGCCCATCGTCCAGGCGATGCTCCGCCGCCGTGTGATCGTCAACGCCACCAGCGAAACGGTGATACGCCTGCTGCCGCCACTGGTGTTCGGCGAGGAGCATATCATGGAAATGGAAGCCGCGCTACGCGCATGCCTCGCGGAAGCACGATGACCCGGACGTTCACCGCGTCGGCCATCACCTCATGATGTAATGACGGACGCCCGGCACGGCACCTGCCACTCCTTCATTCCCCATCCGGCGCGGCCCACGTCCGCGCCCACACCCTCTTTTCCCATTTAATTTTTTGCCTTTTGCCTTTTGACCTTTCCTCAATACTCCTCCTCCTCGTCCTCATCATAGCCCCGCCCCTTCGGCGTGAAGATGGCGCCGAGCATGTCCCTGTAGCTCGTGCCGGCGATCTGTTCGTCCTTGGCCAGCCTGGAATTCTGGTGCAGACCGTCCAGCACGAACTCCATGCCGGTGGCAAGCTCGTAGGGGTTCGCCGGCGAGAGCTTCAGATATGTCATCGCCAATTCGCGAAGACCCGGCACCCGCTCCAGTTCGCTGCAATAGATCTCGAACGGCATCATATCCTCAAGCTCGATCGAATTTCCCTCGCCGAACCACTTCAGGATGGGGGCGTAGGGATCGGCCGGAGGAGGAGCCCCCTTCTCCGCGCCGCGCCGCGAACGCTCCAGCGGATTCGGGAAGTACATCGCGAAGACCCCGCGCACAGCCTTGCTCACCAGCAGGCGTGCCACCTTCGCCGGCCCCTCCTGCTCCCCCTCGAACACCAGTTCCACCTTGCCGGTGATTCCCGGCAGCGCCTGCTGCATGTCGATGATGCGCGGCACCACGGCATCCTCGCCATTGTAGATGGCGCGCCGCTCCGCATTTGAAATCAGCGCCTCCATCGTGGCAATCGTCATACGTGCCGAAACGCCCGACTGCTGGTCGATGAACTCCGATTGCCGCGCCTGCACCGCGGTCATTTCCACGATCTCCTCCAGATACTGCGGCATGATTACTGTGCCATCCGTTTCCCGCGCGCGCCACGCCTCCTGCCGCGTGATGGCCATGCTGTCCGCAAGCGTCCTGGGATAGTGCGTAAGGATCTGGGAGTCGATGCGATCCTTCAGCGGCGTGATGATCGAGCCGCGGTTGGTGTAATCCTCGGGGTTTGCCGTGAAGATGATGGCGATATCGAGAGGGATACGCACGTTGAACCCGCGGATCTGAATATCTTTCTCCTGCATGATGTTGAAGAGCCCCACCTGGATGCGGGGCTGGAGATCGGGAAGCTCATTGATAACGAAGATCCCGCGGTTCGTACGCGGCACGATGCCGAAGTGGATGGCGCCTTCGTGCGAATACGTCAGGCGCTGGTTCGCGGCCTTGATGGGATCGATGTCGCCGATCAGATCGGCGATCGTCACATCCGGCGTTGCAAGCTTTTCGCCATAGCGCTCGGAATGATGTATCCACTCGATCGGCGTCGCGTCGCCGTGTTCCCGGATCAACTCCGACGCATACCGGCTCACGGGAGCTAACGGATTGTCGTTGATCTCGGAGCCGGCCACGATCGGCACGTATTCGTCGAGGAAGTTCGGCAGCAGCCTCGCAAGCCGCGTCTTCGCCTGCCCGCGCAGGCCCAGCAGGATGATATCGTGCCGCGCCAGTATCGCATTGACAAGCTGCGGTACCACGGTCTCGTCGAATCCGATGATCCCCGGAAAGAGAACCTCGCGGTTGCGGAGCTTCCGAATCATGTTCTTGCGCAGTTCATCCTTGACCGGAAGAACACGATATCCCGACGCCTTCAGTTCGCCAAGGGTCCGGACAGTGGAGGGTGTGCCGCTCATGATCTATCAGGAGTTAAGAGTTGACTGTAGCAAAGGGAAAGCACGGCCGGTGCCGCGACCGGAATCGCGGAGTACACCCGCATGTGCGTGATCCCGATCTTCGCAAGGCCTCTGCTAAGCTATGAAAACATTGGTGATACGTTTCAGTTCCGCGGGTGATATCATCCTGACGTCGCTCTTCGTCCGGGTGCTGCGGCAGCGATTTCCCGATGCCGCGATCCACTACCTCACCAAGCGCGAGTTCGCGCCGCTGGTGGAGCATTCGCCGCATATCGACAGGGTGATCGCCATCGAGCGCGGCTGGGGCGTACGCGACCTGGCGAGGCTGAAGTCCGACCTGATACGCGAGAACGGCGGCGACTACGACATCGTCTTCGATCTCCATAATTCCCTGCGCAGCCGCTACATGCGGGCCACGCTCGGGCGCGAACTGGCGATCTTCCACAAACCCGCCTTCAAGAAATGGCTGCTCGTGAAGCGGAAGATCAACCGCCTGCGCCCCATCGTTCCGATCCCCGAGCGATATCTGCGGACGGGCGAGCGCTTCGGCCTCGCGAACGACGGCGCGGGACTGGAACTCTTTACAGGGGGGACGCTCTCCCCCATCGTCCCCCTTGCGGGGCGCCCCACCATCGCGATAGCCCCCGGCGCCCGGCATGCAACCAAACGCTGGCTGCCGGAGAACTTCGCCGCGCTGGGAACCATGCTGGCCGGCGATCACGGGGCACGCATCGTGCTGCTCGGATCGGAGGCGGAACGCGGGCTGTGCGCCGCGATCGAACATGGCATCGCCGGGGAAACGGTGAATCTCGCAGGACGGACGACGCTGCTGGAAACCGCAGCGGTGGTGGATGCATGTGATCTGGTGATCGCGAACGATTCCGCCATCACACACATCGCGGCGGCGCGCAGGCGGCCGGTGGTGACGATCTTCGGCAGCACGGTCCGGGAGTTCGGATTTGCACCCTATGGGACGCGCTCGGCGGTGGTGGAACGTCAGAAGCTCTACTGCCGTCCCTGCACGAGCATCGGAAGAAGCGAGTGCCCCGAAGGACATTTCAGGTGCATGAAGGAGATCAGTGTCGGAGAGGTACTGGAGGCATCGGCCGGGATGATGGGGAGATAGCGGCGGCAGGAACCGGGACGCGCTCGCGAAAACGGCGCCGGCCGGAAGATCCGGCCGGTACGAACATTTCGCGGGACGGGAAGATAGCTCCGGCCTGTCTACGCCGCCGCCCGCTCCGCGGCCATCCGCTTCTGCAGTTCGAGGATGACATAGTGGAAGACCACCGAATGCACGCTCTCGGCCGTGCACATGTCGTTCAGCGGCACATGCACCTGCAACCCCACCATGCCCGCAAGTTTCCCTCCGGAGAAGCCTGTAACGCCGATGGTCTTCAGGCCGTGCTCATTCGCGTACTCGACGGCGCGCAGCACGTTCGGGCTATTGCCCGAACCGGAGATGGCAACGAGAAGATCGCCGGGACGGCAGAACGTGCGCAACTGCTGCACGAACACCTGATCGTACCCCTCGTCGTTGCCGAGCGCGGAAAAGAAGGCGAAGTTGTCGGTAAGCGAAAGCGCGCGGATGCGCTTCTCCTGCTCCATCGAAGCGCAGGTTCCCTTCGCCAGATCCTGCGCCAGATGGCTGGCGTTCGCAGCGGAGCCACCGTTGCCGATCACGAAGATCATGGCATCCCGCTGGTAGGCATCGTACAGCGCCTCGATGAAATTCTCCACCTCGTGCTCATTCACCGAATCGAGCGCCTTCTGGAGATACTGCTTGTACCCCGAAAAATTCATGTCCATGACTGCTACTTCCAGTTGTATCGTTCCTGATTGAAAATCACCCTGCTGCCGTGCGGCTCCAGAAGAAAGGGCATCTCCCGGTAATCCCCCAGCGCATCGCGCAGATTATCCTGGTCCGGCCTGCGGCAGTAGACCATAAGAAATCCGCCGCCGCCGGCGCCCGCTATCTTTCCACCAAGCGCCCCTCCCGCTCGCGCCCGCGCATACATGTTGTCGATCTCCTCGTTGGAGACGCCGTTTGCAAGCTGCTTCTTCAGTTCCCAGTTGCGATGCAGGATCTCGCCGATGCGGTCGAAATCGCCGTCGCGGACCGACTGGTGCACCTCGTGCGCCAGAGACTTGATCTCGTCGTGAAACGCAAGCCTGTCGTCGATCTTCTTCTTCTGATCGCTCAGAATATTGCTCGCCTGGCGGACGATGTTCGTGAAGAAGAGAAGGAGGTTGCTGCCAAGGCGCCGCTTCGCCGAGGAGGGGACATCCAGCCGCTCCACGGTGACGGTGTCATCGGCATTGAAGGAGAATGCGCAGAGACCGCCGTATGCGGCAATATACTGATCCTGGCGGCCGATCGGCTTGCCAAGAATGTCGATCTCGATCGAACATGCCTCGCACGCCAGGCGCTCGGCGCTCACCTGCTCCCCGCGATACTGGTAGAATGCGTTCAGCAGCCCCACCGTCAGGCTCGACGAGGAGCCCAGGCCCGATCCCTCCGATGGGATGTCCGCCATCATGTTCACCTCGAATCCGTTCGTCATGCCGGCCTTCCGGGCGGCTTCGCGCACCAGGTCATGCTGGATATCGTCGATCGCATCCACGATCTCCTTGCGCGAATAATCGACATAGATCTTGTCGTCATACCGTTCCTTGACGATGACGTAGAGAAACTTGTCGATCGCCGTCGAGACGACATAGCCGCCACGCTGCCGGTAGTAGCCGGCGAGATCGGTGCCGCCGCCGGCGATGCTGATGCGAAGAGGAGTCTGTGTAATAATCATGAGTTCCTACTGAGAACGCTTGACAACATATGGTACCCGGTCCGATGCCGACGGAATGCGCCGGGCGAAGCGGCACATACATCCGTTGCGCCGTCCACGGACAACTGGAAAACTGTTCTGACATAGCCGGGATATGAGCATCGCCGCAGGGAACGGAGCGGCAAACTCGCCAGCCACGTATGCGATGCCGGAGAGGATTCGCACCGGCTGCCGCACTGCGCCTCAACGGCCACGGAGCAGCTCCCCGCCGGTACATGGCGCCGATGTTCATTCAGTTTCGTCGGCGGCTTCACGTTCCCGCCATTCGCGCCCTGCCAGCTCCAGACTTTCGAGCGTTCCGATGTCGCGCAGATATCCGTCCACCACCACACCGTTCATCCGGCCGATCAGCTTCGGCATCACGCGGCCGCCGAAATCATACGGCCGCAGGTCCGGCGTGATGTAGCTGAAAAGTTCCTGCCGGCCGACGAACATTCCGGCCGATGCGAGATCGGATCTGGGAGCCGACGGCTTTTCGATAAAATCGATGATGGTTCCCTCCGCATCCAACTCCGCGATGCCGCAGGCAGCGGGATTCTCCGCATGAAAGAGCCCGACGGTCAGCAGCGCCGGGTGTTCGGTGTTGAACCGCAGCAGCTTCGAGAGATCGACGGTCGTCAGATTATCGGCGTAGAGAATGAGGAACTGTTCCTCGTCGCGCACGAAATCGCGATGCACGTGAAGCGTTCCGCCACTGCCGAGCAATTCCTCCTCCATCACGGTGCTGATCGCCACCGGCCCGCGATATTCCTCCACGAACCGGCGCACCGGCTCCGGAAGGAAATGGAGATTGATCAGCACCTCGTCCACCCCATGCCGCTCCAGAAGATTCATCCAGTGCGCAAGCAGCGGACGCCCTCCCACCGGCACAAGGCACTTCGGTATGGTTTCCGTAATAGGCCGCAGGCGTGTTCCAAGTCCGGCAGCGAGGAGAAAAGCTTTCACCTGTCTTCGTTAAGTATTTCGGGAAAATTACGTACCGGCAGGTATTTCACCGGAGGCCTGTCGGCAGACAGCGACCGGCCGTCAGTAGAAGGAATCCCTTCCCTGTGCCACTGACGGCTATCGGCCAGTCGCTCTCCCTATCTCTCAGGTTCCTCCGGCGCCACAACCAGCACATCGCTCTCATCGACCATTTCCGCATCGGCGCTTCCGAGCCGGATCGTTCCGATGGAGGCGCCGGGAAGCGCCGCCAGCAGCGACTCGCGATCGAGCGCGGGAGCATCGGCCCGCATGCGCCACCAGCGCGCGATCTCCGTGGGCAGCGCATGCCAGTAGCCCTCGCGGCCGCTCATCTGCCGCAGGAACTCCTCGTACACCTCGAAGAACCGGCGATCGCGCAGATAATCCGGATGGGATATCGTCATCGCCATGCCGCGGTGACGTTCGATGAAATCGATCTTGCGCAGCCAGATGTCGGGCGAATTCTCCCCCACCATCGAGAGAAGCGTGTGATCCTGCGGGAGCGTGAACGGCAGCTCGACGAAATGCCCCATCATGAAGGGCCAGATACTCATGGTGCCGCCGTTGATCGTCTCGAACGGGTCCGTATCGAAGAAGGTCGAATCATGTTCGATCTCCAGCGCCTGCATCCATTCGGGATTGCGATGCGTGAATGGAGCACGGAAGCCCACGACATTCAGGCGCTTCAGGTGCCTGTTGATCCGCATCGCGTCCCGCTCGAACTCGCGCCGCGAGAGGAACAGCCGGCCATCGTGCTTCAGGCCGTGCAGCCCGACCTCAAATCCCCGCTCACGCAGTTCGCCGAGAAGCTTTTCATCAAGCGGGTAATCCTCCGCCACGAAATTGAATGCGGAGCGGAACCCGTAACGCTCCTCCAGCGCCGCCACCTCGCGGACGAACTCCTGTCCCTTCGCGGTCTCGATGTCATGCGTCAACGCAAGGGCATAGCGCGCTTCATGCGGCCAGAGCCGCAGGTACTGCACGGAGGACTCGCCGATGCGCTCCAGCAGATGGCGGAGCATTGCGAACTGATAGCGGACATAGCGATCCTCGACCGGCCAGCGCAGAAGCGATCGTTCCCCCTGCGGCACCAGCAGCGCCCTGCGCAGGAACGGCCGTACCCAGGCCGGAAGCAGTGGGCGGACGTACATGTAATAGGCACGCTTCGCCGGCGTCAGATTCCAGTGCCCCTGGCCGAACTGGCGTTCGGTAAGGATCATATCGACAAGCTCCGCGGGATCATCCGCATGGCGGGCGGCCGGGAGCTCGCGCAGCAGATATGCAGCATGAACGGACGCATCGCGCCACTCCTCGACCCCGATCCCGGGATGAAGCAGCCGCCAGAACATCCAGGGGGCGTTCCGGTCCGGACTATGTGGCGCATTGCTGCCGATCATGTCTCAGCCGAATTGTCCGTAGAAAAGCTCGCCGATCATCCTGCACACCCACGGCGGAGAGCGCCGGATAAGCTGCGCCACCAGATTGCGTAGCGCCGGCGGCCCTGCGGCGCCGGGAGGAGCATCGGCCAGGATCGTGCTCGCGGCAGGCTCCTCGCTGGTTCCCCAGGCCCGCTTGAACTCGCGCAGTCCGGCATGCCCGCTATCGGTGCGCCCCCAGTCGAACGTCACACATCCATGCCTCGCTCCCCAGCGCATGGCCTCCCAGAGAAGGGCATGGTTGGGCGAATAATCCCAGGCGGTGGGATCGGAGGCGCCGAACTTGTAGGTGAGCACGCCGTTCCAGTGCAGAAAGAGCCCCGTCGCCAGCGGATGGCCGGCGCGCTCAGCGAAGAGGATGAATCCCAACCCGCGCCGGAGCAGGCGTTCATGGAGCAACTGGAAGAATCTGAACGGCTGGACCGGCGTTCCAAGACGCACGCGGGTCATCAGATGCATGCGATAGAATGTCCGCAGATCGGCATCGGTTTCCCCGCACCGGACAGCTACGCCCGCACGTTCCGCGGCACGGATGGACTGCTGCACGCGCGTACGGTGGAATCGCAAGAAGATCTCATCCTCGCTCCCCGCCAGATCGGTCCGGTGGAGATGGAATTCCTCTCCACGATATCCCCGGCCCACGGCGAGCGGCCAGCGGATCTCAAGATGGCGCACGCGCCGCTCCTTTCTGTAGAGATCGAGCAGATCGAGCAGATCGGCACACGCCGCATCATCGGCGGCCAGCGGGGCACAATGATCGCTGAAGGGAAGCGCCGCCAGCCTTCGCCCGCGGGCCAAGCCGGTCATCTCCATGACGGGGATACCCGCCGCCAGCCCGCCGTCCCGCGATTCCGTTGCGACTATCTCCCCATGAAAACCATAGCACTCGGCGAGCACTCCAATCCATGCCGGATGATGGAAGATCGTGGCGGAGGGATGCCGCGCGATAAATTCCAGCCAGCGCCGGTCGTCCGGACGAAGCCGCATTCCACGATTTACGATGTACATTGACGATCAGGAGAGTTGTGGCCGCTGGCCGGTCTCCGCAGGACAAAGATCGCTCCACACACCAAATCCCGCTATTTTCTCGATTATTTTTCACCTCCTGCCTTTCCCTTTCCTCCACCTTTGAATTTTTCGCTTGCAGCCTTACGCTTTCAACTGTACCACATTTTCCCTTTTCATCGTCGCCTCGGCATATTCGAGTATGTCATCGATATTGTCCTGCGCGTACAGATAATCGATGTATTCGCGGACCGATTCCTCCATCGTGCGCCTGGGCTCCCAGCCGAGCGCGCGGAGGCGGGAGATATCGGAGCAGGCATTGCGCGTGTCGCCGAAACGGAAGCTGCCGGGGATCTTCGGCTCGATATGTTTCTTGTCGAACACCCGTGCAACTGTCGCCGCCAGCGATTTCACGGAATGCGCAACGCCGCCACCGACGTTGAATATCTCGTAGTCGGCGCGGGGATCGTCCATCACGAGCACGTTTGCATCGACGACATCATGGATATTGACGAAGTCGCGCAACTGTTCGCCATCCTCGTAGAGCGTGGGCGCCTTGTCAAAATAATAATGCAGGCAGAAGATGCGTGCGGCGCCGGAATAGGTGTTGTAGAACGACTGGCGCGATCCCTGCACGATCGAATAGCGCAGCGCGACCGACGGGATATCGTAGCGGCGCCCGAAACGCAGCGCCTGAATCTCCTGCGAGTGCTTGCTCATCGCATAGGCATTCGCCGGATTCGCATGCGTCTCCGGCGTCCACTGCCATTGCAGTTTCCATCCCTGATCGTCAAGAAACTCCCACTCCCCGCGCTGAAGCTGCTCAAGCGGCCGCAGCGTCGGCGTCACAAGTTCGCCGGCGGCGGTGCGATACAATCCCTCTCCCTGCACGAACTGCGACGAGGCGACGATCACCTTCCGCACGGGAAGATTTTCCTGCACGATAATCTCATAGATCAGCGCCGTGGAGACCGCATTCGTATGAAAAAAGGTTGAGAAATCGCGATGATAATCCTGATATGCGGCCAGGTGGTAGACGACATCGGCGCCGCGCATGGCATCGAGCAGCGCCGCGCGATCGCGGACATCCCCCTCGATGAACTCGATATCCGGCGAGAGATACGCCGGACGGCCATGCATGTGCACGGGCTTCAGCAGATTGTCGATCACCCGCACCCGGTGGCCGAGCTCCAGCAGCCGGTCCGCTGTGTGCGAACCGATGAATCCAGCGCCGCCGGTTATCAGAACAGTCGATGACATGAACAGGAAAATCAGGTTCAGGAGTTAGCGGCCGGTTGCCGGTTGTCAGCAGCGGGAGAATCGACTTCCACCGATTGCCGACATTCAACCATTAACCGGACCCGCATCGATACGCATCATAAATGTATGATCAATCTTCTAGAGCGCCGTCACCTCGGTCTGCAACCTCACCTTCACCGCGTGCCGTTCCGGAACATCCCGGATGATGATCGCGCCGGAGGCGACGATCGATTCACGTCCGATGGTAATGCCGGGCTGGATGAAAATGCCGGTGCCGAACTTCACCTCGTCCCCCACGGTCACGCCGCCGGAGGTGGCACAGGTGGGGCCGGTCGTGATATGCGAGCCCCACACGTTATGATGGTCGATGCTATTGTGCGCGCTGATGAAGTTATTGTCACCGATCTGCGCCGCAACGCCGATATGGCACTGGCTGCAGATCACGTTGCCGGCGCCTATCACCGCGCCCCGGTTTATCCGGGCCGACGGATCTATCGCATTGATCATCGGAATGCCGAGCCTGACGCATTCCTCGAAGAATTTCTTCCGCAGACGAATATTCGTGGAAATGGCCACGATGGCATAATCGAAGGATTTTTCCTCCCAGAATCCGGCGAGATCGGTGATATTTCCCGCAATCGGCGCTCCATAGATTTCCTTTCCATGCAGCGATGCATCATCATCCAGGCACCCCACCACGCACACGTCAGGATAATTCATCAGGATGTCTATCACCTGCATGGCGCCGTAGCCGGCGGCGATCACCATCACGCGCTTCACGGCGGCCGGAAGCACGCCCGGCGCAGGCCGCTCCGGCGCCAGCCTCCCATGTTTCTTCAGATATGCCTGAACATCGCTCTCGGTGATGATCCCCTCGCTTTCGACCGCAGCGAGATCAACATGATGCTTCGCGGCCAGCTCGGCGGCCTTCTTCGTAACGCTTACCTCGCCGCCCCCATCCGCCGGCTTCGCTCCGGCCGCCCGGCCCTGCGCGCGGTACTGCGCGGCCTCCTCCCGACCTGCCACGATGCAGGCTATCGGCACGTTGAAGCTGACGACGCTCCCCTCCGGAAAGAGCAGCACCACAACGCCGGACTCCTCGGCCTCCACTTCATAGATCGCCTTGCTGGTCTCAACGGTGCAGAGCTGGTCGCCTCTGGAAACGTCGGCGCCATCCTCCACCTCCCATCGTACCAGTTTCACGGATTCGCTGTTCGCATCAAGCTGCGGGATTACGATCTCAGTCATGGAAGAAAGTTCAAAGGTAAACGTTCAACGCCGGGAGAGGGGAAATCGCGGGCCGGAGAGCGCCGGCGGAACGAACCGCGGAAGCATATGCTCCGGCCGGTCCGGTCCCGGACAATCGTCAGTACTCTGTGGAAAAAGAACATCGTCCGCGCCGTACAGGTTCGCCGTAGCGAGGCATTCAGGCATGCCGGTTCACTCCATCACATGGAGTATTGCCTGTTCCAGGCGTTCGGCATTCGGGAGCATGCGATCTTCGAGATTTCTGGCGGCCGGGATGATCGTGTCGTCGGCGGCAACGCGGCGGACCGGCCCACGAAGGGTTCCCCACAGGCGCTCGGTGATCGCGCTGGCGATCTCCGCCCCAACACCGAACCGGCCGGTTCCCTCCTCAAGGGTTACAGCCCTGTGCGAACGCCCCACCTCCCGCACGATATCATCCACAGGCAGCGGCGCCAGATGGCCGAGCACCACCACATCGACGAAGATCTCGTGATCGATCAGCATCCGGCGGGCCACCGACATCGCCAGGCGGGCGCTGCCGCCGTAGGTGACGACCGTGACATCCGCGCGCTTGAAATTTCCGAGCGAGAGCGTGACCGTCGCGAACGGGGAATCGGTCGCGCGCACCGCGAATTCCTGTACGCGGCCATCGGCAATGTCAACGGCCTGCTGGCCGTAGAGAAGCTTGTGCTCGATCACGATGGTCGGCTCCCCACGGCCGAGCACGGCAGCGTCGTAGAAACGGCCCGCATCATGGAACTGGCTCAACGCCACCACATTTATGCCGGGGATGCCTACCAGGTATTTCTCAAGCGACTGGCTGTGGGTGGGACCGTAGCCGCGTCCCCCCCCCATCGGCGTGCGGATGGTCACCGGGCAGGTCACCTGTCCGTTGTACATCGGCGAGAACTTGGCGATGTGGTTGAGGATCTGATCGAACGCCAGCGTGATGAAGTCGCCGAACATGATCTCGGCGACCGGCCGCAGCCCGCGCAGCGCCATGCCGCCACAGACGCCCACAAGAGCCGCCTCGCTGATGGGAGTTGTGAGCACGCGATCGGGCCAGCGTGTGGAAAGTCCCTTCGCAATCTTGAATGCGCCGCCATAGGGATCGAGCAGATCCTCGCCGACGAGATAGACCCGTTCATCTTTTGCGAAGAGATCGTGCAGCGCCTGGTTGATCGCTCCGGCGATCGTCGGCGCGCCTGTCGTCGTTGCGCTCGTGGTCACAGTCACCTACGCCACCTCCGCGGTCTGGTTCACCGTACCGGCCACCCCGCGCTCCGCCTGCACGATGCATTCATCGACGGTTCTGCGGCACTCCTCCGCTATCGAGGCCACGAGGGCGTCATTCAGCCGGGCCGCGGCGACGGCCAGCGGATCGAACGCGCGGCGCGCCTCGATCTCGGCGGGATCGCGAAAATCATCCCCCTTGCTATGCGGCGCGAACCTGTAGGTGTTGATGACGAGACATGCGGGGCGCATGTCGCTTCTGATCCTTCCTATCACCTCCCCGGCCGTCCCGTGGATCTCCTCGACATCGGTGGTCGTCAGCTCGGTCGTTTCGATGCCGAAAGCCCTCGGCCTGTCGGCGATATCACCGGCGATCTGCATGAACGACGGGGTGCTCTGCGCGTAGTAATTGTTCTCGATCACAAACAGGACGGGGGCGGACCAGAGGCTCGCGATGTTCATCGCCTCGTATGTCACCCCTTCGCCGAGCGTTCCATCGCCAAGGAAAACGGTGGTCACGCTGCCACGATCGAGCATTTTCTCGGCATAGGCCATGCCAACGGCGTTGGGAACGATGCCCCCCTGGATGCCGTTTGAGTGGAAATTTCCCCGGCACAGATGCTGGCTGCCGCTGATCCCGGCGCAGACGCCGTTCTCCTTCCCCATCAGCTCCGCCACAAGTCCCGTTACATCACCCGTGTAGGCGACGTAATGGCCATGACAGCGATGATTGGAGAAGATGATATCCTTCCCGCCCAGATGGGCGACGATACCCACGGCATTGGCCTCCTGGCCTATGCAGGTATGGGTCGTGCCGAAGAGCTTCCCCTGGGAGAAGAGCTGGAGGATGCGCTCCTCCGTCTCCCGGATCAGTCTCATCATGCGATAGCGTTCAACCATATCACGCAATATGAGGGTTATCGCGATATCTACCAGCGCCGGCCGGATCATTCGCGTCGCCCCGGCAGTAGAGCGGGGCGCCGGCATTCCGCGGACGCCCCGGATATTGTGAGCCATTGGTGACGGGAGAAGAGCTGTATATGATCCAGGGAAGATATTCTGGAGTATATGCAGCCCGCTCCTGCAGGTGCGCCGTCATCGCGAGAGGAGGTCGCAGAGCGGTTGCATGCATACACCGGCAGGAACATCCCGCCGACTGGCTCCTCACGATGACCATCGAAGCCTGTTGCCATCGATCCCAAACAGCCATCACCCACTATCGACCCCGGCCATAGCCTGACACAGCCGTACCCACCGGCGGCGCCTACAGCGACATCACGCCCTCGGCCGGAGCGGCGTTCGCCGATTCCACCTCGACGTAGTTCTCGGCCGCCTGGCGCGAGATCGTCTCCAGCAGTTCCACCACGTGCGCGCCCATCACGCCATCGTTTGGCGGAACGGGACCGCCGGCCACCGCCCGCACGAACTCCGCGCATTCCATGCGGAGCGGCTCGTGTTGTTCAAGCTGCAGCACATGGATGTCGCCGGCGGAGTAGCCGAGCTGGATGGTATCATCATCCCCGACATTCAGGCGATTGTCGATGCCGTTATCATAGCGCTTCACCTTGCCATCCAGCGCCAGCATCTCATCGTATGTGATGGAGCCGCGGTCGCCGAAGACCTGCATCAGACGCATCTTGCTTGCGGAAAGCCAGCTTACATGGATATGCGCCGTGGCGCCGCTCGGGAAGGTGAGATCGATCTGCGCATTGTCGATCACCCCCTTGCGCTTGTAGCTCTGGCCGTGCGCGCTTACCTGGCTTGGCACCTCTCCCAGAAGATGGAGGATGATGGAGCAGTCGTGCGGGCCGAGATCCCAGATCACATCAAGTTTCGGATCGGGGGGACCGAGGTTGATACGGGTGGAGGTGATGTGGTGCACGCGCCCCAGAATGCCCGCGCCCAGCTCCCGCTTGATGCGGCGCACGCCGGGCGCGAACTGGAACACATGCCCCACCACCAGCACCTTCTCCACGCTCCTGGCTATCTCCACCAGCTCCCATGCGTCGGCCGCGCTGCGGGTAAGAGGCTTCTCTACGAAGACATGTTTGCCGGCGCGCAATGCCTCCGCCGCCAGCGGGAAGTGCGTCTCCACGGGGGTGGCGATCACCACGGCGTCGATCTCGGGATCGTTGATGATCTCACGATACTCCAGCGTGGTCTCCACGCCGGGATAATTCTGCCGTATCCCCTCCAGCCGCCCTGCGCGGAGGTCGCTTACCGTTTTGACGCGCGCTCCCGGAATGCCCCCGAAATTGCGGATGAGATTGGGTCCCCAGTATCCACATCCGATAATTCCAATTGTAACCAATGCCTATGCTCCTCCGCGTCCAAATAACACAACGGGAATAGTTTTGAAGAATATCTTGATATCCAGCCAGAGTGAATGATTCTGTATGTAATACAGATCGAGGATGATCGAGTCGTTGAAGGTGACGTCGCTCCGGTTGCGGCCGAACACCTGCCACAATCCCGTCATGCCGGGGGTGACGGCGAAGCGCCTGCGATGCCATTCGTCGAACTGGTTGTACTCGTACGGCAGGCACGGGCGCGGGCCGATCAGGGACATCTCGCCGCGCAGCACGTTGAAAAGCTGCGGCAGCTCGTCCAGGCTGTACTTGCGCAGGATCGCCCCGACCCGTGTGATCCTCGGATCGCGGTCCAGCTTCTTTGTGGCCGCGTTCTCCTTGATGATCTGCTCCACATAGCGCCGGTGAATCTCGGGATCATTGTTCGCCACCATCGTCCGGAACTTGTACCAGCGGAAGAGCTTCCCATTCTTCCCCACCACCTCCGTGCTGAAGAAGATCGATCCCCTGGAGTCAAGCTTGATGGCGATGGCGATAACCAGCAGCAGCGGCGACAGCAGCAGCACGATAAGCCCGGCGCCCAGCACATCCAGCACCTGCTTGGCGGTATGGTTGGGCTGCTCGCTACGCAGCGGCCGTATCGTGAGCGAATCGACGAAGGTGAATTCGCTGGTGTTGATCTTGTTGTGGACGATGCGGAAATGATCGGCGATCACCGTTACCGGCAGGAATGTGTTGCGGCACAGTTCGATGATCTCCAGCAGCCGGCTGTACTCCACCGAGTTGATGGCGATGAATATCTCCTGCACGCCGTGGCGCCGCGCCATCTCCGGAACCGAGGAGACCGGCCCCTCGATCATGCGCCCGAACAACTGGCGGCCGATCTTCTCCGGATCGTCGTCAACGAAGCAGGCAAGCGTCAGCCCAAGCTCCGGCGTCTCCTGGATACGGGCGGCGAGCGTCTGCCCCGCACGCCCGGCGCCGATGATCAGCACCCGGCGTCCCGCGGGAACGGCGCCGGAGAACCAGCGCGAGACGAGACGATAGCCGAGCACACGGACGATGGAAAGGACGGCCCATCCACCCACGAGATAGAGCACGACGTGGGTGCGGCTGTAGTCGATGAGATCCTTGTGCTTGATAAGGAAGATGGCGAACATCTGCAGGATGCCGACCCACAGCATCCCCTTCGCCAGGGCGGCCACCTGGTGAGCGCCGGTGGAGAAGACCTTGTGACGGTAGAGATGGAATTCACGGAAGACGATCACCGCGACGAACGAAAAGGCCAGGAAGAAGAGCACTTCGTTCATCACGATCGTGTAATTCGACAGCACGCTGCGGACGATCAGGATAGCCGCCGCCACCGCGACCAGCAGGATGAAATCCAGTGCGGCCAGCGCAAGCTTGGTAGGTCGTAACGATCGTATCACACGCATAACCCAACTCATGCATCAAATGATGAGAAGCCCGTGCATCATGTATCCGCAATCTCCGCCATACGCCCCCGCCACAACGCCACCGCGCACTGCGGAGAATGTGGGAAGGAATCCACCGGAATCCATGCTATCTCTTGGCAACATATCCCGTGGCACAGAACACGCCCGCGGCCGTCCGCCGCTCATGCTCCATTATCGCCACGGGACGCAAACGTTTCCATTATTCCCGCCACCTGCCGCAGCACCCGGCGATCGCCGTGAATCTCGCGCGGCGCCGGCCGCGGCGTCCAGTCGATACGTTCCGTATCATCGGGACCGGCCAGGAAGATCAGCCGTCCCTGCCGCGCCAGCTCCTCATCGATCGCGGCGCGGCGCCCGGTGAAAATGCTGTAGGTGGGCACGCCGAGCAGTGCCGATTCGCGATTCATCGTCCCGCCGCCGCTGATGGCGATGGCGGAATCGTGAAGGAGCTGCAGGCCGGGAAGCGCGCGCTCCGGGATCAGCACCGTGGCAGGATGGCCGGCAGGGAGCGCCGCATCCACGAGCTGGCGTTCCAGCCTGGTCTTCGGCAGGATTACGACGAAATTATCGCGCTCGCCGGCCGCCACCTCGATCACCCTGCGGCATATCTCCTCGCTCCGGGGATCGTGATAATTGCCGATCAGCCCGGGAGGCCGGATCGTGACCAGCCGCATCCCGTCCCCAACGCCGATGGAGGCCCGGAACCCGGGATCGGGCCGGAACTCGGGGAGATACATCTCCTCCTTGAACCCATCGTACCATGCCACCTTCTCCAGCGGTATCCCCGCCTCGGCGAGCCGCTCCGGCGCAAGCGCGCGGGGACAGAGCAGAAGACCCGCCAGGCGCTTGAGAATGGACATCTCCGTCCATTCATAATCGAACATCACCACCTGCGGGATGCCGAGCAGCCGCGAGGCTATCGCCTGCGTGCGCGAACCGTGGCTCAGCGCAATCTGCGGACGGAATCGCCGCACGGCGGCCACGAGCTGCATGGCGCGCACCGGAAGATTGGCAACCTTCTTCACCTTGCTCCGGCCGGCATGCGCCCCCACCGGAGTTGCATCGAGCCGGAACTGCTCGACGAGGTCAAGTGTCTGTGCAAAATCTCTTGCTGTGATTCGAACCTGCCACCCCCGTTCCCGCAGGAAGCGAATCAGAGGGGCGTACAGCGGAACGTGAGGAGAGTTATCGAGGTCGATCCAGAGTCGCGCATGCCGTGCATGCTCGCCTGCGATTGGGTTCATGCCATCGATTGCCATTGAGAATGCGCCCGTACGAATTCCTCTGTATGTGCCGACGCCTCAAAGCAACAGCAGTCCCTGGCTCGCCGCCGATCCTCAACGGGTGGGGTGTCGTCTGCGGTTATGGCTGGATAGGACCTGTGTGTGCAAGTCCGGTTTCTGGTCAGAACTTCGCAACGAGGAAATTAGTTGATGCCGTTCAACCGCGCAAGCGCGTAGAACATCCAGGCGTTCGACCATCGAAGATAGGGAATCCTGTTAGAGTAGCGGCTGTGAATCTGATAGATGAAATATCCTTTATCAACCTGTAGATGTCGGATCGTCCACCCGGCCACGCTGCGCGCCATTGCCACATCACCGAAGTCGAGCAGCGTTACGATGGCCTGCGCCGCCGCATGTGCGTCGATGGGATACAGACGGTTGTGATAATACTTCGGGATGGCCCCGGCGGCGAAAAAATTCGACCGGTAGAACTCCCAGCCCTTCTCCAGCGCATCCTGATGACGAGCGTCGCCGCTGTCGCGGATGTAGTCGCGCAGGCAGCACAGGACGTAGCCGGTATGGAAATTATCGATGAAATCCCAGTGCGCGGCCAGTCCGTAGTGCCAGGAGCCGTCGGCGGACTGGTGATCGACGGCGAAATCGACAGCAGCGCGCGCCGCGTCCATCAGCTCCGGCTCGCCCGTTATCGCCCCGACGCGCGCCAGAAGCTGCGCGCCGAGCATCGACGCATTGAACACCTGTTCGTTATCCTTCGGACTGTAGCTGAAACAGAACCCGATGCGCCCCGGCGAGCGGTTCAGATCCCTGAGGATGAAGTTGCAGGCGCTGCGCGCCCAGGCCAGGCAATCCTCCCGTCCGTACCGATCGAAAATGTCCAGCAGCCCGGAGCCGATGAAGGCGGTGGAGACGATGATCGGGAGGTTCGCGGGCTTCATTCCGGAGCGGGTCTGCCAGCCGAAGTAGTATCCCCAGCCGGCTCCGCTGTAGCCTTCCGCCTGGGCCTCCCGCAGCCGTTCCAGACTCCAGTCGATCCAGCGCGGCGCCCCGGGATCATCCAGCAGCGCATACGCCTTCAGTCCCCAGCCGAGGCTGATGGCGTTGATCCGCGGCCGGATGCCGAGCGCGGGACGGATGTTCACGGGAAGCCGGCGCAATCCCTGCAGCGACGCCAGCCGCAGGAAGCGGCTGCGGCCGAGCGGCGTCCGCTCCATCAGCGGGCTGGTCAGAGCATCATGCGGTTCCACTCCGGCGAACCGTTCCTGCTCCAGCCAGCTTCGGAGCTTCACGAGCGCCGCACGGAAAAGCTCCGCGTCGGCGGCCGGCATTCCCCCGGCCAGATTCATGTCATCCATCGTTTCCATAGTCAGCCCGCCCCCTGGGATATGCCTGCGGCCCGCGACCTGTCGCGCAGCTTCGCCTGCATTTCCATCCACACAGCCAGGGCATACAGTCCCCAGAGGCTGTGCGCATGATCCTCCCTGCCGGCGGCATGCTCCTCCAGCATGCGCAGGGGAAGCTGGGGACGGAGGAACCGCGCGGTCTCCGGTGACATGTCGGTGTAGCACCGCCGGACATCGCCGGCCAGATCGCGCCCCATCCATGCGCGTATCGGCGTGCCGAAGGCTGCCTTGGGACGATAAATGATCTCGCGCGGCAGATATGCCTCGGCCGCCCGCTTCAGGAGATATTTCTGCACCCGGCCGTTGATCTTGTAGCGTCCCGGCAGCCTGGCGGCGAACTCCACCAGATCCACGTCGATCAGCGGAGGACGGGTCTCGACCGAGGCAGCCATCGCCGCCTTGTCGGAGTAGATCAGGTTCAGCCCCGGCAGGAAGAGCTTCGTGTCGAGATAGGTCATACGGTCGATGAAGGGAATCCCGGCTACCGAGGCGGCCGTCTCGCGGTAGCGCCTGATGGGATATAGTTCCTCGAATGGAATCCGGTCATAGGGGGGCGCAAGAAGCTGCGGCACCTCCGCGGGAGTAAAGTACGCGAAACCGTAGATGAAGGCATCGAGCGGATCGAGCGCTGCGCTGCGGAGGAACTTCTTCGCCCAGCGGACCGGACGGATGCCGCGTCCCCCAACCGCCACGGGGAGCGCCCGCACCAGCGGCGCGCCGATCGCCCGGAGAAATCCGGGGATACGGTGATAGCGTTCCACCATCAGCGCGCCAAGCTGCTTGCGATAGCCGCCGAACACTTCGTCACCCCCCATGCCGTTCAGCAGCACCGTGGTTCCGCGCGCCCTGGCGGCGGAGGAGATCAGATAGGTATTGATTGATGCGCCGTCGGCGATGGGATCGTCCAGATGCAGCAGCATTCTGCCGAGCAGGCTGCTGCTGTCCGGGCGCGCCTCGATTTCATGATGATCGGTGCCGAAGCTGCGCGCCACCATCGCCGCATACTTCGCATCGTCCGGCATCGCCTCCATCTGCTTGTCCTGCTCGGAGAAGCCGATGGTATAGGTGCTGATGTCGCCATTGGAGACCTTCCGCATCAGCGCCACCACGAGGCTGGAATCGAGGCCACCGGAAAGGAACGCTCCAACCGGAACATCGGCGATCATCTGGCGGCGCACGGCACGCTCCAGCAGTTCGCGCAGTTCCTCCACATATTCATCCTCGCTTCGTTCGCGCCCTCCCTGATCCTGCACCGGAACATCCCAGTAACAGGTCGTGCGCAGCCGACCGTCGCGGAAAACGCCGTAGTGTCCGGCCTCCAGCTTGTACACTCCCTCGAATCCCGTCTCCGGCTCCGGCACCCAGAGATAGAGCAGCGAGCTGACGACCGCATCGAACCTGACGGCGCGCTCGATTCCCTCCACCTCGAAGAGCCCCTTCGCCTCGGATGCAAACGCGAAGGTCTCACCGCGATGGCAGTAATAGAGCGGCTTGACGCCGAGATGATCGCGGGCGATGAACAGCTCATGCGCATCGGCGTCGTAGATGCCGAAGGCGAACATGCCGTTGAATCTGTTCAGGCACGCCGCTCCCCATTGGTCGAACGCCGCCAGAATCACCTCGGTGTCGGTGTTCGAGATGAAGCTGTGGCCGTGTCGCTCCAGTTCGCGGCGCAGTTCCAGATAGTTGTAGATCTCGCCATTGAACGTTATCCACCTGTTCCCGCTGCGCCCCGCCATCGGCTGGTGTCCGGCTGCGGAAAGATCGAGGATGGAGAGCCGGCGATGCGCAAGCCCGCTTCCGCGCTCCGGGAACCACCTGACGCCCCAGTCGTCAGGACCGCGATGCGCCTGCACGGAGGCCATCCGCTCCAGTGTTCCGGCGCTCCCGCCGTTGATGATTCCCGCAATTCCGCACATATCTGTAGTTCACCCGGCCGCGCCGGTTCTGATTAATGGATATGACCCGTCGCCTGTGAAAGAAACACCCGCGTCCCTGCATGAACATCACCCTCGCCAGGCACGCCGTCCGGCCTCCCCGCCCCGTGCCCCTGCATGAACATCCTTCACTCCGGCCGCGCCCCCAAACCTTTAAAGCGCCCGGCGAAACAACATGCCGGACATCACCGCCGTACCAGTCGGCCCCCGGTTCGTTGCCCGTCGTCCATCGCCCGTAACGACACGATGACATATCGCACGCAGGGCAGCCACACTTCCTACAACACTTTTGCCTTTTGACTTTTGCCTTTTGACTTTTGACTTCCCACTGCGTCGAGCACGGCATTCGCAAGGGCACGATGGGACGCCGGCTGGTTGTAGATATTCTCGACGCGGGCGCGACCGGCGCCCCCCATGCGTCGGCATGCGCCGGGATCATTCACCAGTTGCAGAATCCGCCCGGCAAGCGCGGCGGGATCGTCCGGTTCGATCAGGTAGCCCGTCCCGCCATCGACGATCACCTCCTTCATCGTTCCCTGCGGCGTTCCGATCACCGCCTTTCCGGAGGCCATCGCCTCCAGCACCACCCAGGGAAGCCCCTCCGGCTTCACCGGAACGAAGACCGCAAGATCGGCCGATGCCAGCAGCTTCTTCTTTACATCCCCCCCCACCACGCCGACGAATTCGACGTTCGCGGCAAGACCGTTCTTCTCCACAAGCTCCATACAGTAGTCGCGGAAGGAGGGATCGATCCACTCGCCGGCGAACGAGACGCGCACCTGCGGTGCCTGGCGCAGCACATCCGGCAGCGCCTGCAGCAGCACATGCGCCCCCTTGTCGCGAAAGAGATTCGCCAGGTAGACGATATGGAAATCATCTCCAGAGCCGGAGCCCCCTTCTTCACCGGCATCCGGTGCGGGCCAGCCGGTGAGATCCATGCCGTTCGGAACCACCAGAATGCGATCCGGAGCAATGAATCCGCCGAAGACATCGCGCACCGTTTCGCCGAGCACCACCGCGCGCGATGCGCACCAGAGCCCGGCGCGCGCCACCATGCGCCCGGCGGCGCCGAAATCATGGATGAGATCGAAACGTCCGGCGCGCAGATGGATCACCACCTTCACGCCGAGAAGCTTTGCGGGAACGAGGAAGAGGAGATCGCGCAGAAATCCCCAGAGCGCGCGGTCGATCGGGACATAGATGGCAGCCGGACGGCGGAAGACCAGGGCGCCCAGACATTTCATCCCCTTGGAAAGCGCCTCGGTTACATTGTGCAGGCTGAAGCGGCCGATGTCGTCCAGTCCCTTCGGGTCACCCGTATCCAGCAGCTCGATCTCGAACGCCTCGCGCAGAACCGGCGAATTCACAAGCCGCTCGGTCGCCACGGCCGGCCCGATGTACGGCGGCGGCATCGGCCCCACCAGCAGCAGCTTCGGCTTTCCATATCGATCGCGTGTCGATGCCATGACGTGAATATCCGTCGGTTTATCCGGCTACGTATGAGTGTAACAGTTTCTCCGGGATGTGCTGGCGGGAGTTGTACTCCCCGCCCCCTGTATGCCTGCATCGGCCGGAGTAAAATTCCGGCCGGACATGGACAGAGGAATGTCACGGTACTTCCCTACAGGTACCTAACCGGCACCGCCCCTCCCCAGCATCTTCCGGAGCGCACGTTCATAGCGTCCCGCGCTTTCATCGAGCGTGAGGACTTCGATGGACCGTGCGCGGCCGACGGCTCCCATGCGGCGCCGCAGTTCCGGATCATCGGCCAGCCGCGCTATCGCGGATGCATACGCGGCCGTATCGCGCGGATTGATGATGATGCCGTTGACGCCGTCCTCGATCACATCCACCGTGCCGCCGGAACGGCTCGACGCGATCACGGGCAGGCTGGCCGCCGCGGCCTCCACCATCACCAGCCCGAAGACATCGATCGACGAGGGAAAGAGGAAGACATCGGCCATCGCATAGAAGATGAAGAGCTCCGATGTCTGGCGATAGCCGTGGAAGAAGACGAAGTCCTCCATGCCCGCAGAGCGCACAAGATCACGATGCGCCTCCTCGCGTGGTCCCGATCCGACGATATGCAGCGCGATGTTCCGTCTGTTCATGCCGGCCAGCGCGCGCAGCGTGGAACTGATTCCCTTCCCGGGAATCATGTAGTTCACCATCAGCAGGTGACATGCGAATGGCGTTCCATCACGGGTTACGTACCGTTCGCGCTCCGCCGCAGCCTCTCCCGAGGCGCGGAGTCTCTCCACGTTGTTACGGAAGCTCTCCGTATCCACCACATTCAGTCCGGTCGCTATCCGCTCCGGCCGCACACCGTTGTGAAGCAGGTATTCGGTGGAGCGGGTACCGTAGGTGACGAAGCCGTCGGCGAGGCGGAAGAAGGGTTTGCGGGAGATCCCCCGGAGCGCGGCGTAGCTGCGCCCGGCGGCCGTGCCGATCGTCTCGCCCGTGAAGAGCATGCAGGGAATGCGGCGCATGCGGCAATGGAGCAGCAGGCGCAGGGCGAGCGGGTCCATCGCCCAGGCGAGCACCACGATATCCGGCTTCGTCTCGCGAATCAGCCGTATGATGTTCCCGTATGCCGTCGGCAGCCCGTCGCAATTCAGCGTATGATGAAATCCGTGCAGTTCGTTCTCGCCGATCTTCCATTCCCTTGGCCTTTTATTCTGTCCGAGGAAATAGACATGGAAATCGATCCCGGCGGATTCGAGCCGCCGGTGCAACGTACGATAGTACGGCAGCCGGTACGGCGTGGGAATGTTCGTGATATGGAGTACTCGATGTTCGATCGTCGTCCTGATATGATTGCCGAAATTCACCGGCCGTCACCATGATTGCCGGTGATCGCGGAAATGTATGCCGCCGCGCTCTTCCCGATCGTCAGGTACTCCACGGCTCTGCGCCGGGAGGCATCGGCCATGCGGCCACGAAGCTCGGGATCATCTACCAGCAGGCCCATCGCCTCGGCGAATTCCACCGGATCGCCCGGGTCCACCACAAGCCCGTTCACGCCATCCTCCACGATCTCCGGCACGCCCCCGGCATGGCAGGAGGCGATGATCGGCAGTCCGGAAACCGCGGCCTCGGCCATCACCAGCCCGTAGACTTCGGAGAGGGAGGGGAAGAGGAGCACATCGGCAAGCGCATAGTAGAACGGAAGCTCGGCCTGCTGCCGGTAGCCGTGCAGGATGATCGATTCGCCGATGCCCGAGCGGGCAATCTCGTGCCGTATCTCGCGTTCCTGCTCCCCCGCCCCGACGATATGCAGCGCCACATCCGGGAGTCCGAGGCGACGGAACGCATGGATCATCTGTACGATCCCCTTCGAGGCAAGGAAATATCCGACGAAGAGAAAATGGCACCGGTACTCTCCGCCGGATGGCGTCCGGAACCGTTCGCGCCCGACCGCTGCCGGGCCATTCTCTCGCAGACGCTCCACCTCCCCGGCGAAGAGCGGCGTATCGGCCACGTTGACGCCGGTGGTGATCCTGTCGGCGGGGACGCCGCTCCGCAGCAGGTATTCCGTGGAGCGGACGCCGTAGGTGATGAAGCCCGCAGCAGCATGGAAGAATGGCTGCCGGAAGATCTGCCGCAGCAGGCGCCAGCGATTTTCCGACGCCGAGCGGAGCGTCTCGCCGGAGACGACATAGCATGGAATCCCGCGTAGCCGGCACCGGAGCAGGAGCGCCAGCGCCTGCAGGTCCATCGCCCAGGAAAGGATCACCGCGCGCGGCCGGAGTTCGCCTATCGCACGCATGGCGCCGCGCAGAGGACGCCCCTTCTCCGCCGAGGACCACCGCAGCCCGTACATATCCTCCTCATCGACCTTCCACGCACGCACGCTCTTCGCATAGCCGAGAAAGAAGATATGCAGATCCTCCCCACCCTCCCGCAGCTTCGCACGCATCGCACGGTAGAGCGGAAGACGATAGGGGGTTGGCAGGTTCGTGATCTGGAGCACGAGCGGCATTGACATTATTTCGGCACGCTCCGGCGCATCCTACTCCTCCCCCGGCGCAATCTGGTACGGCTCTTCCTGCTCGTACAGCATCACCGAATAGGCCATCATCTCCTGTTCCATCCGCTGCTGGCGGATGAATGTGCTGACGGTCCAGAAAAGGAGCCAGACGGGGAGGGTGACACGGGCGATCTCCAGGTAGTTGTCGAGCGGGGAGATCAGGCAGAGATAGATGACGCCGATCATGAGGGCGGAGGCGAGCGGCGTCAGGATCGGATCGCGCCGCTCCATCGCATAGTGGAGATAGCGCCTGCTGCGCACCACCAGGGTGCCGTAGATGGCAACCATTATCGCGAGTCCGAGAAGTCCGGTCTCGGCGGTCACGGCCAGAAGGCTGGAGTTCGGATTGTTGATCTGGACGCTTCCGAAGAGCGCATCGAGCGAGAAGAGCGGCTCGATATACTGCATGTAGACGTCGGTCGAGTAGTCGTGGTCGCCGAAGATCCTCGTGATGATCGGCCCCACCCCCTTGCTCTGCACCTTCAGCTCCGTAGTGAACGTGTAGTTGGCGCGGCTGACATAGGTGCCGGGCCCGACGCCGAAGAGGATCGCCGTGGGATATTCTCCGAACATCACCGCGGTGTTGGCATACGACTGAAACTTGCCATACTCCATGATAACCGAAAGATCCTGCGCGAGGACGAGAAGGTCCTCGTACTTCAGATCCAGACTCGACCGCTCGATCTGGCGGAACCCGATGAATACGAAGAAGGCGATCGGCACCGCTATCACGGCCATCTTCATCAGCCGGCTGCCGTACAGCATGGTGATGAGAACCGCGTAGGAGAGAAAGAAGGCGGGAACGGCGGTACGATACTGCAGCAGCAGGAAGGTGAGGATGATGAAAAACTGAATGGCGATCGCGTAATACATCGATCGCGGGTTGGCGTACTGCCGACCGATCAGGAACCCGGCGATGACGATCAGCAGCGCCGTGAACTGGTAGGAGTTGTTGCCGAATGTTCCGGACACCACATCCGGATTTCCGGTGGCGATCAGCAGCGGATAGTTGATGAACACCACCACCAGTATCTGGATGATGAGGATGAGGTTGAAGAATTTCGCCACCTGCAGGCCGAATTTCTTCTTGTCGTGTATCAGCTTGTTCATCCCCAGATAGAGGATCGGCCCTTCCAGGATACCGAAGAGATAGAGCAGAAACGGACCGAGGTGCATCCGCTCGAAATTGATGGCGGCGGAAAGCAGACAGAGGAAGAAATAACCGACCGAAAGATGCAGGATGCGCCGGTGAAGGTTCTTGTCCACACCATGCACGGCCTTCCCCCCGAGCGCCAGCAGCAGAATGAGGGGAATGATCGCGAGATCGATCAGATCCAGCCCCTTCGGAAGTACACGGATGGTCTCCGTGAAGAAGCGGGCCGTGAGGACCGTGAAGATGAAGCCGAGAATGAACTTGTTCATCGAGTCATGTATGTACGGGGCTGTAGATCGCGATCGATTTCATGGCTGCTAGCCGGCGGCTGGTCGTTGGTAGAAGGAAAGCCGTTCTCCCGCTACCGGCACCGGCCACGGCACGACTACCAGGGACGGGTCATGCCGCATATTCCCTGGTTATACCCGGCGGACTTACGATTGGAATGAGGACGCGCCGGGCAGGAGCATCCATGATTGACGGGAACTCATGCTCCCGCCATCAACCACCGACGACCAGCCACCAGCCTCTCACTTCAACCATCTCTCGTACCAGATGGAGAGGTTGTAGAACATCCAGGCGAGCGCGCCGTCGGCATCGGTACGGGCGCCATCGCCGAGACGATCGAGCACGGAGGAGACGAACCTGTCGCTCACGATGCCCCAGTCCGAGCGGATGCGCGGGAGTGTTGCACGGACCTTCTCCTCCATCATCCCGCCGCTCCATTCGCGCAGCGGAACGCAGAACCCCTGCTTCTTCCTATAGAGGAAGCGATCGGGAACGATCCCCTCCAGCGCCTTCTTGAGAATATACTTGGTCTCGCCGTTCCGGTACTTCAGCTCCCCCGGCATCTGCATGGCGAACTCCACCAGATGATGGTCGAGGAAGGGGACGCGGATCTCGATTGAACTGGCCATGCCCATCCGGTCGGCGCGATAGAGGAAGACGTGCTCCACCTCCGAACGAAGCCCCCAGTAGGAAAGCCATTCGGAGTAATCGCCGCTGATGTGCTCCTCCTCGAAGCTCCGCCGCCCGGCCTGCACTGCATCATAGATCCGGCCGTTCGTGCTTCCGTTCTCCCCCATGATCTCTCCGAATGCGTCGGTTCCCTTCAGCGCTCCGGTCCCGCCGATGTACATCTCCACGCCGCGCGCCGCGCGATCCAGCAGATCGGCCGCCACCCCCTTCGCCCCGACTGCCCGGCCGGCCCGCGCCACCAGCGATCGCGCCCAGACCGGCAGCCCGTTCAGCGCCTTCCAGTACGGCGCCAGCTTCAGGTACTGCATGTACTTGCGGTAGCCGCAGAAGAGCTCGTCGCCGCCGTCGCCGTTAAGGATCACGATCGCCCCCTTCTCGCGCGCCAGCTTTGAAAGGAAGAAGATCGGGATCACTGTGGGATCGGCAACAGGTTCATCCAGGTATGCAGCCAGGCGCGGGAGCCCGTCGAGCAGATCGCGGCTGGTGATCTCCACCTCGTCGTGCTGCGTGCGATAATACGCCGCGGCATCGCGGGCGATGGGACGTTCGTCGAATTCCGCCTGTCCCTGAAACCCGGCCGTGAAGGTATGTACGCCGCTTCCGGCGATACGGCTCATCAACGCCACGTTCGCCGTGGAATCGACGCCGCCGCTCAGGAAAACTCCGACGGGAACATCGCTCACCATGCGGAGCCTCACCGATTCTTCGAGCAGTTCCAGCAGCCGCCCGCGATAGTATTCCTCCCCCGCACCGGCCGGGAACCCGATACGCCGGCCATATGGCGTCCAGTAGCGCCGCAGCGTCATCGCGCCGCAGCGATCGATGGTGGCATAATGGCCGGCAGGGAATTTCATGATCCCCTCGAACATCGTATGCGGCGCGAAGACCTTGCCGAACGCCAGATACTCCCGGAAGGCGCCGGCACCGATCCTGCGCTCCACGCCCGGAAATTCGAAGAGGGGACGTATTTCCGACGCGAAGACGACCGAATTGCCGGTATGGACGTAGTAGATCGGCTTGATCCCCACCCGGTCGCGCGCCAGCAGCGTCACGCCGCGTACGGCATCATGCAATGCGAAGGCGAACATGCCGCGCAGCTTCTCCACGATACCAGGGCCGTACTCCTCATATCCATGCACGATCACCTCGGTATCGGTGCGCGAGCGAAACGTATGCCCACGACGAACAAGATCATCGTGAAGTTCCTGGAAATTGTACACCTCGCCGTTATAAACGATCCGTATCGTCCCGTCCTCGTTCGTCATCGGCTGGTGTCCGGCGGGCGAGAGATCTATAATGCTCAGCCTGCGGTGGCCGAGAAAAATCCTGCGGTCATCGCTCCACCATTCCCCCTGATCGTCCGGCCCCCGATGCTCGATAAGCTTCAGAGCATGGCGAGCCCCCTCCTCCGTCATCCGTGGAGCCGATGCACCGAAATTCACCATGCCGAGAATACCACACATGGCTCTACGATTTTCGATTGACGATTGAGAAAAACCGGGGCATGTTCGATTGAAGAGAGTGCAGTGAGCCGGATTTCCGGTTCCCGATTGACGATTGGAAAAGGATACAACAGAAATAATTACGATACCCGACCGACGATTCACCGAACAGGAGAGATCCGATCACAGGGAATTCCCGACGCCCGATCGCCCCTTCCCTTTGCGCCTTTGCGTCAAAAATCCCCTCCGGCGGACAATGATAGAAATGAGAACCACTTTCAGCAGCCGCCAACTACCAGCCACCTTCCCCCGCATACAACCCACTGTACCGCTCGACCATACGCGCCGGGCTGTATCTGTCGGTCATCTCATCGCGGGCCGCACGGCCGATAACCGAGCGTTCGCCGGGAGAGTCGATCAACCGCTCCAGTCGTTCGACCAACTCCTGCACATCACGCACGATAAATCCGGTGACGCCATCATCCACATGCTCCACCAGACCGCCGCCATCGGCGAAGATGATGGTCGGGATTCCCACCCCCATCGCCTCCACGGCTGAATTGCCGAACGACTCCTCGGGTCCGGACGGAAGCACGAAGATGTCGAAGAACTGGAGATAATCGCCCACGCGCTCGACCTTGCCGGTAAAGGTAACGCGATCGGCGATGCCAAGCCGGCGTGCCTGCTCCTCCAGTTCGCCGCGCGCGGGACCATCTCCCAGCACATAGCAATGCACGGGACGACCGCCCAGCTTTGCAACGGCATCGAGCAGCAGATCGATCCGCTTCAGCCGTCGGAGATTCGCGCTCGTCCCGATTCTGATGGTTCCCTCCCGCTCATCCCCGAGTTCGTGCAGCATCTCCCGGCGCGTGCGCACCGGCGCCAGCAGCGAGAAGTCGATGCCGTTATAGGTTACGCGTATCTGCTGGCGCGGGATGCCGAAGAGCGCGGCGGCGGCATCGCATGCCTGCCCCGTATTGCCGGAGATGCCCGTGAAATCGCGGCGCAGGTATCGCCCCGTCAGCCTGTAACGGAGCAGCCGCTTGAGACCGTAGCTGAATTTCCCGGCGCGATGCGTGTAAAAGAGCTTCGGGTGGGGCTTCTTCGCGGCGATGCGCATAAGCCCAAGCTCGGCGCTATGGAAGTGCATGATGTCATAGCCCGGCATGATTTCGCGCGCGGCGTTTCCCTTCGCGAAATCGAACGGTCCGCTCATGCCAAGCTCATGGACCATTGCGCCGAGTTCGCGCGTGCGCTCGCCGTACAATCCTGCAGTGGCGCCCAGCAGCACATCCGCATGAATGCCCCGCGCGCGCTGCTCCCGCACGAGCTGAAAAAGCGCCCGCTCCGCTCCGCCGATCTCCATCGTCCAGAGCACATGCAGCACCCTGCCGGGAAGGTTGTGTCTCACGTCGTTCATGTTCGCCTGTCGATCCTCATCACGTGGTCACACGCTGAAGCCGCGCGCGGCCGCACGACCGCGGATATAGCCCATGATGCTGTGCGCGCGGACGATCCATGAATAATTGCGCACACGCTCCAGCGCCCGCGCCGCCATCTCTTCCATTTCCTCGCCGCCAGCCAGCACCCGTTCCAGCGCCGCCGCCAGCGCCGGCGGATTATCCGGCTCCGTAAAAACGGCGGGGGGATGTTCGCCGAGAACCTCGTGCAGCACCGGAAAATCTGCCGCCACGATCGGACGCCCGGAAGCCATGTACTCGAAGAGTTTCCCGGGCGAGCGATATTTATTCAGCTCCAGTCCGGTGGGATAATACATCACGAGTGCATCGGCGGCCGAAAGGAACTGCTGCACATCCGTCACCGGGACGAACCCGGTGAAGCGCACATTATCGAGCCCCATCTCCGCAATCTTTCCGCGATAATTATCCACGTGGTCCGCCCGTCCGCCGACGAGAATAAATTCGACGTCGCCGCGTTCCTTCATCAGCCGCGCGGTCTCCAGGAGATACTCCACCTCGCGATATCCGAAGTAGATCTTTCCGGCATAGACCACCAGCTTCTTCTGCGCGGGCAGCCCGAGCCGCAGCCGCGCCTCCTCCCTTGAAATGCGGTCCTGGTCGATCAGCTCCAGATCGATCCCCTGATGGATGCCGAGCACACGTTCCGCCGGAACCCCATGATCGTTCACCAGATCGCGTCCCAGCGCGATGCAGTTGGCGATGGTGCCATCCAGACGCCGCAGGATCATCCGCTGCAGCCATCGTTTCGGCACCGTATGCGCCTCGAACATCACCATCACCTTCTTCCGCGAGAGCGCACGGAACATCAGGCAGACGAGGGCCGGCCCGTAATTCTTCATAAAGAAGAGCAGCGGGCGCTCACGCGGCTGCAACCGCACATAGCGCACGGCCTCGGTGCCATCAACCCACAGCCGTGTCAGCGCGGAACGGAGTGGCTGATCCTGGTTGCTCTGATGAATCGATGTGGGCACGGTACGCACCGGGAATTTTTCTCTGATCCTGTACAGATCGAGCGGATGCGCGGCCTTCACCTCATGATCGAGCAGAGTAATGCCGAGCGTCACCAGTTCCACATCGACGCCGATCCGATACAGCGCCTCGCAGAAATGCACCACCCCCTGGCGATCGACGCGGGGAACCTGGATATCCGCCGGGGCAAAGTAGATGTACCTGAGGTTGTATGACAATCGATTATTCGATTTACGATGTACGAAAAGAAGTCAAAAGGCAAAGGGCAAAGGGCAAAAAGGTATGTCGGCTGTGCACGTTATTTTTTTTGCCTTTTGAATTTTGAATTTTGACTTTCCTCAGCTTTTACCGTTGAATTTCTCCCGTACGAACTCCACCCCCATCCGTATCTCATCCATGAAATATTGCCGGTAGACGCGCGAGAAGATCGAGCCGCCATATTTACGGCAGATCATCAGGCGTTCCCTGCGTCCGGCGCGAGAGATCGCCTTCGTCTTGCATTCATCGTAATAACGGATGGTGGCCACCAGCGGCTCGATGCGCCGTGCCCTGAACTGCCGACCGAAGCGTATCCATAAATCACGGTCCATGGAATAATGCAGGTCGAGGTCCACCTCCCCCACGGCCCTGTAGGCATCGTGCCGGAAGAATGTGGCCGGCTGCGGAATAAAATTCCAGGCGGTGATGAGGATCTTCAGATCGAAGTCACGCGAAGGATAGCGGGTATTCAGACGCCCCTCCTCATCCACGATGTTGCAGCCACCGTAGATCATCGCCGTCTCCGAATCTTCGGCGAATGCACGGGCAATGTTCTGCAGTCCCCCGGGAAGATAGGTATCGTCGGAATTCAGCCATGCGATGATCTCGCCGTGAGCGCGGTGAAATCCCTTGTTGATGGCATCGGACTGTCCCCTGTCCCTTTCCGACACCCAGAAGGAAATCCACGGCTCGTACTTCCTGATGATCTCCAGCGTCTCATCCGTGCTGCCGCCGTCGAAGATGATATACTCCAGGTTCGGATATCCCTGCAGGAGAATCGAACGGATGGTCTCCTCGATGAACCGCCCCTGGTTATAGGTGGGAGTGACCACGGTGATGAGCGGCCATTCGCCGCCGTCAGGCATGCATTCGGGAGCCTGCGGGCTCTCCTCCGTCCACGGCCAGCCCGTTCGCCCGGGGGGCGGGGGGGGCAGTTCCTGAAGTGTCGGGCAACGCATCGCGATCATTTCATCATTCATGGCAATCACATCATCATGTTGACAGGACATGCTCCTGAAACGGCGGGATATCGCTTCAGAACATTTTCGCAACGGCACCTTTCAGGCGTATCAGCGGGCGGACAAGCGGCTGGAGGTAGATCCCCGCGGTTATCGGCCCTATCGTCATCAGCATCTTGTGGTCGATCATCAGCCGCAGGCGCGCCGCAAGGCTCATCGCCGGCGCGCGACGGATGCTGCTCACATTGCTGGTGCCGGTCTGTTCCATCAGAGACCGCAGCTCGCGGAGATAGGGCGCGAAGATCCGGTTCCGCACCGTGGCGTTCAGATCGGCCCGGCGATCCGTCAGTCCACTGTCGAACAGATTGGCGCTTACCATCTTCATCTTGTGGAAATGGTAGAAGATGAGCGGGTTCTCGTCGATCATCACCTGCCCATTCCGTTCCCACACCCTGAAGCCGGCCAGATTCCACGGCGCAACGTTCGCCCCCTTGTGGCGCAGCTCCACCACTCCCTCGAACCGCGTGGTCCAGTCATCGAGATATTTCTGATCGCCGAACCTCCCATCCTCCAATCGGTCGTAGCACCATTCGATACAGCGCTCGCGCCACCACTCCAGGCATACCCGCCCGCGCTCGTCGTTGCGGAACGTCAGCAGGCCGACGTTGTACCGGCCGAAGATCTCCAGGTGCTTCAGGTGCTCGGGGAACCGATGGCCGATGATCAGCACGGAGTCATCTCCAAGCTCCTCGAAGATCGGCGCGGGAGAGCCGTAGAAATAAAGATCGGCGTCGAGATAGGTGAGCATATCCATCTCCGGAAACCGCCGGAGCAGATAGCACTGAAAGGCCGCCGTGCAGGTGAAGTAATACTCCACCCGGCTGCGGGTGCTCTTCGCGGCGAGGAGCCCGGGGTCGGATGCCTCAAGCTCGGCGAGCGGCACGGGGACGATTTCCGGAATCGCCATCCGCGTCAGAATCTCGTACGCAACGTCGTCCAGGCAGAGCACGTGGAGCCGGAATGGACCGGCGTGCCGCTTCAGCGAGCGGTGAAGCGCCAGCCCGCGCAGGAGATAATTCTGGTCGAAATATGTCGAGAAATAATACACCGTCTGATGGCCCCGGAGTTGGACGATCGGTTCATAGTTCTACATGAGCCGTCCAGGCGGCCAGTTCCGCGGCTACCCGTTCCACCTGCTCCCCGGCAAGTTCCGGGAAGATCGGCAGGCTCAGAATGTCACCGGCGAGACGCTCGGTCACTCCCATTCCGCCCGGCACCGGAACACGCCCGTCATACGCAGGCTGCATGTGCACGGGGGCGGGATAATGGATCAGTGTGCCGACGCCCCGCTCGCGCAGGTACGCACGAAGTTCATCGCGGTGCGCGGCGCGTATCACATACTGGTGATAGACATGTGTGCATCCGGGACGAACCCCGGGGAGAACGAACGCCGTGCCGGCGAGCAGGCTATTATAGGCGGCGGCGATCGCGCGACGCCGCTCATTATCGGCGTCGAGGTGACGCAGCTTCACGCGCAGCACCGCCGCCTGCAGTTCGTCGAGACGGGAGTTCATGCCGGGAATGCTGCTGATGTAGCGCTCGCGCCAGCCATACTCGCGCACAAGCCTGGCCCGGGCCGCAAGCTCCGGATCATTCGTCGCCACCGCTCCGCCGTCGCCGAGGGCGCCGAGATTCTTGGTGGGATAGAAGCTGAAGGCGGCCATGTCTCCCCAGGCACCGGCCTTCCTGCCATCGATGGCGGCGCCGTGCGCCTGCGCGCAATCCTCGATCACCCGCAACCCATGCTCGCGCGCCAGATCCATGATCGTCGGCATGTCGGCCGGATGGCCGTAGATATGCACGGGAATGATCGCCTTCACCGGAAGGCCGCTCCCCTGCTGTGCACGTATCGCCTCGCGGACGTGCTCCGGATCGATGGTATACGTGACGGGATCGACATCGACCAGCACCGGCAGCGCGCCGGCAAGCTCTATCGCCGCAACCGTGGCCACGGCGGTATGGGAGACGGTAATCACAGCATCGCCGGCGCCGATGCCGCAGGCGCGCAACGCGACGTGGATTGCATCGGTGCCGTTGGCCACGCCGATCGATTCGGCGAGCCCGAGGTAGTCGGCGAACTCGCGCTCGAAGGAGGAAACCTCCTGGCCCAGTATGTACCGGCCGCTCTCCAGCATGCGTGCCAGAGCGGCATCAATCCCTTCGCGATGCGCCAGGTAACTGGCCTTCGGGTCGGTCTGCGGAATCATTGAACTCATGCTCATCCCTAGAGATACTGCTGCAGGTGCCGGCGATAATAGCCGATGGTGCGCGCCAGTCCCTCCGGCAGATGCACGCGCGGCTCCCATCCGAGCGCGCTGCGGATGCGCTCGAAGTCGGCGTAGTAGTCGCCGATGTCGATCTTCCTGCGGTCGGCCGGGAACGTACGGACGGTATACTCGCCGGCGTTTCCGTTCGCCTCCACCATCAGCCGCGCCAGATCCTTCAGATCCACCGCGCGTTCACCGCCGAGATTGAAGGCGCAGCCGTTGGCCTCGTCGGATGCGGCAGCCATCAGCATCGCATCGACGGCATCATCCACGTAGGTGAAATCGCGAAGCTGTCCGCCATCCCACACCTCGAAGGGCTTCTCCTCCACCAGCAGCTTCACCCAGATGCCGAGAAACGTCTGGCGGGCATCCTTCACGCGCATACGCGGACCGTACGTATTGGTCAGCCGCAGCGCGCAGGAGCGGATACCGTAGACGTTGTTGTACAGGATATGATACCACTCGCCGGCCATCTTGTTGATGCCGTTCACATCGACAGGACGGAGCAGGTGTTCCTCATCGACCGGAAGATAGTCGGGCCGGCCGTAGATCTGGCGCGTACTGGCGAAAACCAGCTTCACATCGGGATTGTAATTCCGGCAGGTTTCCAGGATCGAAAGCTGTGCACGGCAGTTGATATCCAGATCCGTATAGGGATCGCTCATCGAATCCATATGGCTGGTCTGCCCGGCCAGATTGAAGAGAAAATCCCGTCCCTGCACCAGATAGCGCATGCTGTGCGCATCGCGGACATCGGAGATATTGACCTCCACGCGATCGCCGATCCCCTCGATGTTGAAGAGATTGCCGCCGTACTCCGGGATCAGGCTATCCACCAGAAGCACATCGGCGCCGAGATCGACGAGCCGGTGCGCAAGGTTGGAGCCGATAAACCCGAGCCCGCCGGTAATCAGCACCCTGCTATCCTTGAAGCGATCGGTCCACATGATTGAGAATCCAACGAAATGAACTGCTGCTGAGAATCGAAGAAAACCCTGCGCAAAGGCCCCGGCCACAGCCCTTCTTTTTGCCTTTTGACTTTTGACTTTTGCCTTCTCAACGTTTCTCGCAGAGAAGATTCGTGTACTGGCCGTTCGCGAGATTGCACGCACGGGTGATCTCCTCAACGGTCGCGGGATGCACCATGCCGCGCTTCTTGTCGATGTCGCTGAAACGGAAGCCGTACGATTCCAGCAGTGCCAGATACTCCTCGGTCCGCACACCGAAATCGTTCAGCGCGCGCGGATTGAATTCGGTCATGATCTTCAGATCGGGACTCTTCGCCAGAAGCTCCCGCGCGCCGCGCATCGCTCCAAGCTCGGCCCCCTCCACATCGATCTTCATGAAGTCCACCGGCCCGGCCACCAGATCGTCGATGCGGGCAAGCTCCACCTCGACGAAGGGCGCATCCTGCTCCGACGGGGCCAGACTATGCTGCGCAGAATTCCGCATGGAGCGATAGAGCTTCACATATCCCTGCCGCTCTCCCACGGCCTTCTGATGCAGCACCACATTCCGGTAGCCGTTGGCCTCCACATTCCTTTTCAGCAGCGCGAAGTTATCCGGGTCCGGCTCGATGGCTATGACCTTTCCGGAAGGCCCCGTCAGCCGCGCCAGCAGCAACGTGTAGTAGCCGATGTTCGCGCCGGCGTCCACCACCACGCTTCCCTGCTTCACATTCGCCTCCACGACGCCGGTTTCGAGCGGTTCATAGACCCCCTTGTTGCGCGTGATGTGGAGCGAATCGACGGGATCGAGGAACATGGTATGCCCGCCGATCTCCACACGCTTCAACGTCAGGCGCGAGACGATGAACCGATTCACCGCGCGCAGGAACCGGAGCCGCGGAACGAGCCCCGTATCCAGCAGCTTCTGGAGCCCGTTCCTGTAAGTGGTCAGCAGGGTCGATCGCAAGGTTTTCCCTTCGGTTACGAATCAGAGATGCATGATAACCGGGCCACGCACCCGGCAGTCACGGCTTCACCCCCTCCATGAAGAGGGAGTCCGGCTTGACGACGCTGCCGTCGGCAAGCGCGTCCAGATGGAACCTGTTCCAGTCGGGGATCAGGCTATCGGCAGCGGAACGGACCTGCGGATCGACGAAGCCCGCTTCCCTGAGGAGCCGCGCCAGCGAGAACCGGTCGTACATCCACTGATGCACCTCCCCCGCCATGCGGAACCGCCCCACCTCCAGCGCCCTGCGCTCCTTCGCGCCGAGCAACGCCCCGACGATCCTGCCACGCACCTTGCGCAGCACCTCACCGGCCGATCGTCCCTTCCCGGACAACGCCCTCTCCGCCGGGACATGCGCGGCCGCCCCGGCCGTTCCATTACCATTCTGCAGGGATTCCACCATCGCCCTGCCATGCTCGCCGATGCGTTCAAAGATGAACTCCCTGTTCGGCAGCGGCCTCGTTCTGAGATATGAGCCCATTGCCCCGCCGCTCTTCTCCCGAACCGTCTGATCGTACATCTCCAGCAGCATCCAGTTGTAATCGGCGGCGGCGGCCGCATCGCCTTCGAGGGCGGCATCCAGCTTCTGGATGTAGAGCCGGCAGATACGCTCAAGATCGGGAACGGCGATGCGCAGAACTCCCCCCGGTTTCAGCACCCGCCGGCATTCCCTGATGAACGGGAGAGCATCGGGCCTGCGGATATGCTCCAGCACATGCGAGTGGTAGACCACATCGCAGCTATCATTTTCGAGCGGAATTCCCGTGCTCAGATCGTGCGCGATCACCCCCGGCCCGGAGGGCTCGATGTCGATATTGATCCAGTCCGGATGATAATGACTTCCGCAGCCGAGATTTACATATCGCATCAGCGCTCCACCTCGCAGAGATAGGTCCTGGTGACAGTCGGCTCGCCGAGCACCGCCACCAGATCGTACGGGATGCTCTCGAATGTCCCCCGCAACGCCAGCCCGGCATCGGAGAAGTGGCCGGTCAGTTCCGACTCGTTGAAGGAGATCTCCACTGTCGGGCTGCCATAGGCATGCTTGCGCAGGAAGGTCGTCGGACGATTCCGGTGCACCGGAACGGTGTGGAAGATACACCAGCCGGACGAGACGCGGCGGCTTTCGGCGATCGCCTTCTCATAGTCGATGATGTGCATCAGCGCCGCGCCGTTGATGGAGATATCGAAAGCATCGTCGGGGAACGGGATCTCCGTGGCCGAGCCGACCGCGAACGTATGGCCGGGATGGCGCCGCCGGGCAAGCTCGATCATGGCGGGAGAATAATCGAGCCCGGTGTAGCGGACGGGGCCGCCGAGCAGGTGGGAGAGCACTTCAGCGTAGTAGCCGCTGCCGCAGCCGATCTCCAGGATTGACGGAGCGTCCATGCCGGCGGCGCGCACGGCATCGGCGGCGGCGGTGAAATCGATCCGCGAACGCCCCGCGCGCATCTCCTCCAGCAGCCGACCGTAGGCGGCATCCTGGCGCTCCGCCACGGAGGCATCGAACCATCCGTCCAGCGTCCCCTCACGGGCGGCGGCACGGTCGATGATCTCGTAGCCGGCCGAGCTTCCCCCGCCGGATGCGCCGCCGTTCAGCACCGATCGTATCCTTCGCAGAATCCTTTTCATTGATCTTCCGGTTGTCGCGCATACCAGAACGTCCGGCGGCATGAATCGCCGAAGAGCCCCAGATTGCCGGTCGGGAGCTGGTAGCACGCCCGGCTTCGCCGGGATTTCGCCAGCAGACGGCAGCACGGAATCTTCTCCCTGCTGCCAGCCGCTATCGGCCAGCCGCCCCCCGGCAAACCTACCCGGCCGGGCGTTTCCTTCACATCACTTCATTGTAAATTTTACAGATATCCTCCGATGATATCCGCCATCTCGCACATCCGGCGTTCGTAGGTATGATCGCGCAGCGTACGCCGCTGCCCCGCCTCCGCAATCGCCCGCCGCTCGTCCTCGTGTTCCAGGTAGTAGCCGATCATCTCCATGCACTCATCGTGCGAGCGATAGGCGGCCACCTCGGTTCCGGGCTCGAATATCTCGTGCAGATTTTCCTTCCAGTCGGTCACCAGCAGCGCTCCCATGCCGGTGGCCTCGTACAGGCGCATATTGTTCGCGTAGCGCCCCGCTATCGCTATATGATGATTCAGCGCCATCCCGGAACCTGCGAGAATCCCGTACATCTCGCGTCCCCAAGCAGGTCCGTTATGCGCGGAGCGGAGCGGGGAATCAGCCGGAAGGCGGTCGGCCCCCTGTCCCCAGATCATCAGCCCGAAGCGTTCACGGAGATCGCCCAGCAGCCGCGTCCGTTCATCGTGATGCCGCGATATGCTGCCGACGAAGGAGACCGGATGGACCCGCTCGCGCCCGGGGACGGCATCGAGAATCCGCCGTTCAAAGGCGAGCCGACTCAATTCGCTTGCCAGTCCCGCACGCCGGAACCGTTCGACGAAGTTCGGAAGCGACGAGAGGATCAGATCGTACATGCCGAGATCCATATCCTCCGGCAGCGGCGCCGCAACCTGCCCGACGAGCAGGCGCGTGTGCTCCCTCATCTCCGCGAGGAAGCGGCCGCTGATGCCGTCGAGCACCTGGTTCAGGATCACATCCGGCCGGTAGCGCCGGATCTGCGCCGCAAGGATCTCGTACATCCATCGCATATCGGGGAGACGCGAAATCCAGGGAACCACCCCGCGCCGCAGCCTGAGCTGCCACCGCTCTCCGGAGTGATGCCGTACCCGAACGCCGTTCTCCCGTGCCCACGCCCGCTGCATCGGCTCGTTGTTGACGTGCAGTTCGCGGGCATCATGGCCGAGAGCGTTCAGGTTGCACGAATAGAAGTCGGCCACGCCGAAGAGGCTCTCGTTCCGCAGGCGCAACTGCTCCTGGTACGGCAGCGCGGCCATGCCGGGACGGGCCGCGTGGAATGATGCGAGAAAGTCGCTGTAATCGGCATTCAGAATCAGAATCCGCATTGCGCCTCACTCCTCCGTCCACGCCAGCAGCTCGCGCACCCGGACCGCAACCTGGGGCGTACGCAGGTCCGGCTCATCGCCGTGCTGCACCGCCAGCGCGGTCTCGATGGCCCAGCGATGCGACTCGTTGCGGATCAGGTTCAGGAGCATCAGAGGATCGCCGAGATCGGGGAGCCCGGCCGGCACCGCGGCCCTTCCGCCGAGCCCGATGCGCCGGCGCAGACCGCGCAGCAGCCCGTTCAGATTCGCCCGGATATTTCCCGTCCCGATCTGCACCCCGCTCGCGCGCTGGAGCCAGCGGCGGTAGCGTGTGCGCCAGAGATGCACGGCAAGCTCCTGCCAGCATGCGCGGAGCTCCCCGCTCTCACGCAGGATGCCGCTAATTTCGTGGAGATGATCGAGCGCCGGGCGCAGGCGCTTCTCATCGCCCATCACCCTGATCGACCGCTTCGGCGTCATCTCGATCGCCGTCAGATCAACGGCCGCAAGCTCATGTCCGGCGAACCTGGCCGTGGCCAGCAGGCCCCATTCGGTCTTCGGATAGCGGAGCCCTTCGGGATAGTCGAAAAGAAAATTGCCGAGGCTGTAGAGGATGCATCCTCCGCCGTATTCCTCCCATCCCTGCGGCACATGGGGATGATGCCCCACCACAAGCCTGGCTCCGGCATCGACGAACGCGCGCAACTGCATCTGCCGCTGCACCGGCGGCAGGGGGATCTCCTCGACGCCGCCATGCGCAATCACCACAACGACATCGCCGCGGGCAGCCGCATCGACGACCTTCGCCAGCGCATCGGGATGGCCGATCCATGCCGAACCGTACGCATCGGGACCGGCCGCGCCGAATTCACGTTCGCAGAAGGAGAAGATGGAGAGACGTACATCGCCCGGCATCTCCAGCTCCACGGGGGCCATCGCCTCCGCTTCGTCAGCGCCGGCGCCGCAGACCCAGAGTCCGGCCTCGCGGCAGCCCTCCAGCGTCAGCTTCAGCCCTTCGGCACCGTAGTCCATGATATGATTGTTGGCGAGGGCCGCCACGGCGAAATCGAGCCTGCGGAGCACCTCGGGCGACTCGGCATCCACCGCCACCGGCGGCCCCGACTTGGGGCGCGGCGGGGCATCCGAACGTATCGGTCCCTCAAGGTTCACCACGGCGATGTCGGCTGTGGCTATGAGCTCCCCTATCTCCCACGCCACCGACTCATCGGGACCGACACCACGTTCGAACCTTCCCTGCGCGCAGAAGTCGCCCGCGGCCAGCAGCGTCCACTCCCCACCCCCCCGCTCCACCGGGAATCGCAGTTCGATATGTCGCGGATCGATACGGCTCATCGCTTCCCATCGAGAAGTCGCAGCGCCAGCGCCTGCACGGCCTCCAGCGCGTTCACGGCCTGGAAGTCACCCCCCGCCGCTGCCTGATGCGCGGCCTTCACGCGATCGAGCGCGATCCACCGATCCAGACGATCGCCTGCCTCGTAGATGGGCCAGAGCGCCCGTTCACCGCCGGAGCGGATGGCATCCTGCTCCAGCGTATTGCGCGAGGGATTGAACTCGCGCAGCGGTCCGCGACGGAACGTCCGCGGCAGCGCCTCCCCCAGGCCACGCCGGAGGAGATACTGCTTTGAAAGCTTGAAGGGCATGCCGAGAAATGTTACCGGCAGCCCCGCCACCTTCGGCAGATGCTTCCTGAACATCTCCACCTGCAATCGCCGTCCTTCCAGCGCCAGGCGCGGGAGCGAGAGCGTGAAGCGCGCAAGATCGCGATCGACGAAGGGAGTGCTGACCCCCTTCCAGTACTCGTACATCATCGGCTGGTAGAACGAGAAGCCGAAGACATGGCTCCACTCAAAGACCATCCAGACCTTCTGATACGGCGCGCCGGGGACGGCATCGTAATCGCTCCGCAACTCGGCCTCTATCTCCTCCACCGCCTCATCGACGCCGGGACGGAACGCCTGGCGCAGTTCATCGAGGCTCCACATGTACCATTTGTCGGTCAGCCGTTCAAGCAGCGTACGTTTCCCGGCCATCATGCCTGCGGTCTGGGCGCCGCCGTGCGGATCGCCGATGAAGCCCGTAACGATCGGCGCGCGGGCATCGCGGACGGCCTCCAGAAACGGCATCTGGTACATGCCGTGGAAGTGCATGGAACTGCCGAACCAGTCGCCCCACATCGGCACATAGTTCGCCAAGTACTCCGTGCCGAGATCGACGCGGCACCAGGGAAGCCCGAGCGCGCGGGCCACCTGCTCCGCATAGAGCGTTTCCTTCCAGGTCGCCGGACCGTAGGTGAATGCGGTCATGGGGATCTTCTCTTCGGCCCCGACGGCCGCAATCAGCCGCGAATCGACGCCGCCGGAGAGGGGAAGCGTCCACTCCGGCGATGTGCGCAGCGCACGCGCTATCGGCCGGCGCATGTGCTCGTACATCTCCTCCGCAAGCTCGTCCCAGCCGCGATCCCATCGCGTATCCGAGGGCGTTACGCTCCACAATCGCGTCGTTCGGAATCCGCGCTCGTCCCATTCGCCCGCCGAATCGGGACGGAGGACGCGCATCGGCCGGAAGAGCGTCCAGTCGCCGACGAAATGGCCGTTCAGCAGCAGGGAGAGGAGGGCGGGGATGTGGAAATCATCCTCGGAATAATCCCCCGCCGCCACCACTACGGGCTCCAGCGTGCCGGCGATGCGCCCTTCGCCGATGGCGGCATGATAGAGCGGTATGCTTCCATTCCAGTCGTTCCAGATGGTCCATGAACGGCCGTCGGAGGAGATCTTCAGCAGAAGGATGCGCCCTTCCCACGGGAGCTGGAATTGATCGGCCGGATGTGACATGACGCCGGCGATGCCATTCCAGCCGGGGTCCTGCTCCGGACGTCCCGCACGCACCAGCACCGAGCCGTCGGGGAGCGTGTGCATGGAGCCGTCGAGGTCGTCATGCCCCCAGATCTCCAGAGCGGTTTCGCCCACGTTCAGCCTGCGGCGGATGAGCCAGGGGAAATGCGCCAGCGCACGGCCGAGAGCCTCCCCGGCGGCCGCGGCGCGATCGGCATCGAGCCGGTATGCAGCACTGAAGCCGATGATCATCGTGCCCCCCGCGACGGCGGATTCATCTTCATCCGGCTACCCTCTCCCGTTCTCCCAGCGCCAGGCGGCGCGCCGAAAGCATGCCGGCAGCCACGGCGCCGTGGAGTGAATTCGCCCGCCCCATGTTGAGCATCATCGCATCACGATCGCGCAGCAGCGAAAGCGCCATCCCGGCCGCATCAGCCGGGGAGATGGTCACGGGCACAAGCTGGCAGTGGAACATCGCCTCGCGCGGGTCGGCGTAGCGGACGGTAAGATCCTGGAGCATGTTCGCCCAGCGGTCATCGGGCATCAGGTCGATCACCGCACCGGCATGCGCCGAGGGGAGCAGCATGTTGCTTCCGTGCACACCGATCACGATGTGACTTTCCGCATAGAGCCGGCACCATTCGCGTTCGGTCGCCTCGTCGATCTTCGTCCGGCGGCGATCCTCCATCCATTCCGGGAGCCCCCCCGGTTCGCCGAGCCCGGCGACGATGAACCGCAGCGATGGTATCCCGTCCCTGATTGCCCCGGCCATTTCGATCATTCTTGCGCGCTGCCCGGGGAGATGGCTGGAATCGAGACCAACCTTCCGCCGCAGCTTCCGCGCCACCTTCCGCACGCGGTTCGCCGCCGGCGCCCAAAGCCTGTCCTCGCGCCAGACGAATGTCACCACCGGATCGGTGGAGCTGTGGCGCCAGCCCTCCTCGGGAAATGGCCGCACGCCGGTGAAGCGTTCGATCGCCACATCCCCGGGATGCGGATGCGGGAGCGCAACGCTCAGCATGCACGCGCCAGAGGGCTCGATACGGCGCGCGATCTCCCCCGCAAGCCAGTCGTTCCACTCGGTTCCGCGACGGAGCGCCAGATCGACGGTCCAGACTGCCGCGACGCCATCGGGAACCATCCAGCGGAGATAGCGCGGGACAAGGACGATGACATCGAGTTCGGGATGATGATCGAGATAATGCTGCGCGTTCAGGAGCTTCAGCAGCGCATGGCCGTAGAGCTTGTCGATGCAGTTGATGATGATGGGACGTTCCGGCGGACGGAACTCCTCGACCGTAAAGGGAAGGGGTTCGCTGCTCCGGTTCGCATAGGCATTGTGCAGCCAGGCGGCGAACCAGGGAACGCCGAAGCGATCGTGCACGGTCCCGGTCGCGCACTCCAGAAGCATCGGCGTGTAGAGCGCCTGTGCGGCGGCCAGATCGCCGTAGAAGTCACGGCCGCAGCCTGCGCAGTGAAGCTGCGCGAGGACACGCATGCCCGGCATGTACCAGCCGCGCACCTCGAATGCCAGGCCGCAGTGGGGACATGAATGCGCGGCATCCGGTATCGGATGAAGCCGGATCATGTGCGCCACCTCCGTGCGCCGCGGACCGCTATGACGTGCTGCGGCTGATGCATCAGTTCATGGGAATGGCCACATGGATCGAGAAGCGGGCCGTACCGGCCGCCCCTCCCCCCGGAAACATCGGATCGCCGGGGACGACGTTTCTGATCCTGTAGTTCATACTGTTCAGATAGCTCCTGAGCTGTTCCGGAGTATTCCCCATATCGAACGTCGTCTGGCCGAACTCGAAGACGCAGCAGCCGATGTTCCGCTGCTCCAGCATGCGCCGCGCGCCGAGCAGCACCTGGTACTCCGCCCCCTCCACATCGATCTTCAGCAGATCGATATGGCCGATTTCCCGCTCCCGGCAGTACTCGTCGATCGTGACCGAGGGAACATCCTCGATGCCGACCGGCTTCACGTCGATGCCGTAATCGGCGAGCGGGCGGGCGGCCAGGGTATTCCAGCCGGAATATTCCCGGCCATAGACATGCAGCCGCAGCATGCCGGCCGTATCCGCCACGGCCGCGTGGTTGAGCGTGATGTTCGTTCTGCCCGCAAGTTCGCAGATCTGCCGCAGCCTGTCGAATACCGAACTGCTTGCCTCGAACGCATGCACGGCGCCGTTGAGCCCGACGAACCGCGAGAGCAGAAGCGTTATCTCGCCGACGTTCGCGCCGACATCGAACACCGTCATCCCGTCGCGCAGATAATCGATGTAGAATTTCTGCTCCGCCTGTTCGACACGCAGAGCATTTGCGGGAGCCCTTCCCTTCAGCAGTCTGCGGGCGATTCGCCGGAGACCGGGATTCTTCGACACGAGTGCAAGCCATTCAGCCATGCCGATGTTCAATGTCAGGTTTTCGATTTCGGCTGCCGGTCGTCAGGAGATAGTGGCAGGGAAGTGCAATCCCTCCGCTAACGACCGGCCGCCGGCCTTGAATCATATTCCTTATGCTGCGGAACTCCGTTGTCGCGAAGTTCGGCACCGCGATCGCCACGCCGCTTCGCTCCCCGCGATAACAGCGGACGATTTCGGACACATGGCCTAGCCCCCCTCTCCCTCCAGCCGCCACGAACCATGTACAAGGCAGACACCATGACTTATCGGGGGAACCTCGCCCGACCCGAAGAAATTTCCGCCGATGACATTCACCTCGATCGCGTCGCTGATCGTGTCGAGATATTCCTCGTCGGCCATCACGCTGTAGCCGAGGCGGAACATGGAGGCGGGGAGAGGAAGCTCGCTGATGCGGCAGACGAACGCCCCCTTCTCGGGAAGCACGCCGAACTGCTCCAGCGTAAGGCGGTTGTGATGCAGGAAGACCGGCATGTCCATCTGCGTCTTGAACATCATGCTGACGACGACGTTCCGGTTCTGATAGTCGGGACGCTTCTCGAAGTAGAAATAGATGTCGAGCGCCTGGCCGGAGGCGGCGGTGTCGATGATCTGCCCATCGGTATCACGAAGTTCGATGCCGGTGACCCGCACGGCACCATTGCCGCGGCGATCGGTGCGTTCGGCGATCGAGAGCGTATCGGCGGGAAGTCCCTTCAGATATTCCCCGATTGCCTGCGTCTGGGTGCCGATGAATTTCACCTGGCCCCGCTCCAGCACCACGCCGCGCTGGCAGAGACTGTCCACGGCCGCCATGTTGTGGCTGACGAAGAGGACGGTCCTCCCCTGGCGGGCCACATCGCCCATCTTGCCGAGGCACTTCTTCTGGAACGCCGCGTCGCCCACGGCCAGCACCTCGTCCACCAGCATGATCTCCGGCTCCAGATGGGCCGCGACCGCGAAGGCAAGACGCACATACATACCGCTGGAATAGCGCTTTACGGGCGTGTCGATGAATTTCTCCACCTCGGCGAACGCGACGATCTCATCGAACTTCCGCTCGATCTCCGCCCTGCGCATGCCCAGGATTGCGCCGTTCAGATAGATGTTCTCGCGGCCGCTCAGCTCCGGATGAAATCCCGTCCCCACTTCCAGCAGCGACCCCACGCGTCCACGAATTTCGGCGAGCCCTTCGGTCGGCTCGGTGATACGGGAAAGAACCTTCAGCAGGGTGCTCTTGCCGGCGCCGTTGCGGCCGATGATGCCGACGGCCTCCCCCTGCTTCACCTCGAACGATACATCCCGCAGCGCCCAGAGGATACGGTCCGCCTCGGCCTGCTCATCGCTCGCAGACTTCCGGGAGCCCATCGATCTGATGGCTCTGAACGGGGCGGTAGCCATATCGGTCAGGGTATCGCGGAGCGCCTTGTAGCGCTCGCGCCTGCCGAGCTGGTACCGCTTGCTGATGTTCTCTACCCGTATCGCCGTATCGCTCATTGGTATCGGTTCATCTACCGGCGCAGCCGCGCCGTATCATTACATCATCCGTCGATTCTTTCACAGAGATAGCCCATGCCCGGGTGCGCTCTGCCATCGAGCACGAAGAGCTCCCGCTCCTCCCTCACGCGCAGCCCGATTCGGTACCGCTCCCGCAACACGGACTCGAACCGCGAGCGGGGCACCCATGTGACCGGGTAGCGCACCACGTAATCCTCAAGCCCCGGCGGCAGCGCCTTCACTCCCTTGCTTATCTTCCGCTCCTGTATCGTAATCACCGTCCTGTCATCCTCAAGCAGTCCCTGCCGCGTAGCGAAGAGGAACCTGGCGCCGCATGCAACCAGGCGCCGCGCGAACGCGAGCGGATCGGGCGTATACATGAGGGTCCCCGAGGTGAACATCATGTCGGCGCCGGGACAGGCTCCGGCGGCATCCTCGGGGCTCCTGTGAAACTGCAGGTCATTGCTTTCCAGATCGGCGCAGCGCTTCACCATCGTCTCGGTCTCCACCACATGCCAGCGCAGCCGGACACGGTCGCCGAACCAGGCCTTCGCCCAGAAGTAGTGATGGCCGCATGCGCCGCCGAAATCGATCACCCGCAGCTCGCCGTCACGTACGGCGCATTCCAGCGCCGCCAGGTTCTTGAAGCCGACGGCATCGACATCCGGCGTCTCCATCCTCGCAAGCTCGTCACGAAGCTGAACGGTGTTCCAGTGGATCGCCTCGATCAATGCTTCGTGTTCATAGCCTGCGCCGGCGCAGCGGGAAAGCGCCTCGTCGTAGGAGGCGAACTGCGGGAATTCGACATTCCTGCGTCCGCGATACCGTCTGAGTAATGTTCCAACCACCGACATGAAGCCTCCGGAGACAGGTCCGACGCCCATCTTTCCGTCCGGAAAGACTGGTCATCACCAAAGGTTCAGTTGTTTGCGCCCCGCGCCGGCCCAGTCACACGCAGCAGGGCATTGATTGCGTCTCGATGCATCACATCACACGACGTCCGCGAAGGTACGTTCCATTTTCCGGAAATACGCCAGCCCGCCGATCAGCATCACCAGCACGACGCCGGCGGAAACAAGGATCATCGGGCCGACAGCGCTTTCCTGGCCGAGGAGCGCCCAGCGGAACCCTTCCACGACGCCGGCCATCGGATTCAGGCCGTAGAGCGCGCGCCACTGCTCCGGCACCTTGGTGGCGGGGTAGGCGATCGGCGTGATGAAGAGCCAGAACTGCGTGAGGAATGGAATGGTATAGCGGACGTCGCGGTACTGCACGTTCAGCGCCGAGAGCCAGAGCCCCACCGTGAGCGCCGTGACCACGGCGAGGAGCACGAAGAGGGGAAGCGTAAGCACGGCGATGCCGGGAACGATACCGTAGAACGCCATCATACCGAAGAGGATCAGCGAGGCGACGGCGAAATCGACGAGCCCCGCGAGCACCGCCGCGGTGGGAATGGCGAGGCGGGGGAAATAGACCTTGGAGACGAGCCGCTCGTTCGCCACCAGGCTGTTGCTCGATTCATTGAGCGCGTATGCGAAGAGCTGCCACGGCAGAAGCGCGCAGTAGGCGAAGACCGGGTAGGGGATACTGCTGCCGGAATCGATGCCGCCGAGCTTGTTGAAGAAGACCGTGAAGACCACCATCGTGAAGAACGGCTGGATGATGGCCCAGGCCGCTCCGAGCGCGGTCTGCTTGTAGCGCACCTTGATATCGCGCCAGACGAGGAAGTAGAGCAGTTCGCGATACTCCCACAGATCGTCAAGCTTCAGCGACACCCAGCCCCGTGAGGGGCGGATGACGATCACGGGAAGATCATCACCATGTTCATGCCCATGAGGTTCTCTGTGATCCACCGCGTCGCCGGAAAGCGCAAGCTCATCATGCCGGGTGCTCATTCGGCCACCTCCCGCTGCCGGTTCATCGTACGGACATTCTCGCGGTACCAGTCGATGGTTCGCTGCAGGCCTTCGCGCAGCGGGATCGTGGCGCGCCACCCCAGCGCGTCGAGACGTGAGACGTCGAGCAGCTTGCGGGGGGTGCCGTTGGGCTTCGTGGCATCGTAGCGGATCTCGCCGTCGAAGCCGACCAGCCCGCGGATCTGGCGCGCAAGCTCGTCGATGGTAAGATCCTCGCCCACACCCACGTTCACCAGCTCGCCGATCTCCTCGTGGCCATAGCGTTCCATCAGGAAGACACTGGCATCGGCCAGATCATCCACGTGAAGGAACTCGCGGCGGGGCGATCCATCTCCCCAGAGCAGGACGGCATCGGCGGTGATGCCGAGCTTCGCCAGCACGCCGGCGATGGATGTGTCGTCATCGCCATCGACTGCCGCTTCGATGCCGAATCCGAGGCCGTATGCCCGGATATCTTCGCGCAGCGCGTCGTAGTCGCCGGCGCGCAGAAGCCGCGCCAGTTCGAACTTGCGGATCAGCGTCGGCAGCACATGAGCCGTCTCCAGGTTGAAATTATCGTTCCCGCCATACAGGTTCGTCGGCATCAGCGAGATATAGTCGGTGCCGTACTGTTCATTGTAGTAGCGGCAGAGTTTTATCGCGGCGATCTTGGCGATGGCGTAGGGCTCGTTGGTCGGCTCCAGCGCACCTGTGAGGAGATGTTCCTCACGCATCGGCTGGGGGGCGAGACGGGGATAGATGCAGGATGAGCCGAGGTTCAGGAGCTTCTTCACGCCGCTGCGGTACGCGGCATCGATGGTATTGAGCGCGATGGCGAGATTATCGTGGATGAACTCCGCCCTGTAGGTATTGTTCGCCATGATCCCCCCGACCTTCGCCGCGGCCAGGAACACATACTCCGGACGCGTCTCATTGAAGAACCGTTCGGTCGGCTCCTGCCGGCGCAGATCGAGCTCGCCGCGCGTGCGCGTCACGATCCCGTCATGCCCATCGGCGCGCAGCCGCCGCACGATGGCCGATCCCACCATGCCGCGATGCCCGGCAACAAATATCGAGGAAGATGTCTGCATAGGTTGTCAGTAGTCAGTCACGCATGTTGCTGAATATCATCATCCCTTCCCCGCCCCGCACCACCGGAGCCCGGCCAGTGGTCCGCGGACACCAGGCCGCTACGTTCAGCAGCAGACACGGCCCGCCATGACCCACCTTATCCCTTCACTCGCGATGTTCGCCCCGACCGCTCTTCAATTTTGCCTTTTGACTTTTGCCTTTTGAACTTTTTCAGTGTTCTCGTTCAACCTCGATACGGCCGCTCATCTGGCGTTCCAGCAGTTCGATATCGGCCTCCACCATGATCTTCACGAGTTCCCGGAAGGTCACGCGCGGGGTCCAGCCGAACGCCTCGCGGGCCTTCGAGGCATCGCCGATGAGGAGGTCAACCTCGGCGGGACGGAAATACTTCGGATCGATCTCCACATACTGCTGCCAGTCGAGTCCGGCAAGGCCGAACGCTTCCTGGAGGAATTCGCGCACGGTATGCGTTTCGCCGGTGGCGATCACATAGTCGTCGGCTCTTTCCTGCTGCATCATCATCCACATGGCCTCAACATAATCCGGAGCATAGCCCCAGTCGCGCTTGGCGTCCAGGTTGCCCATATAGAGCTTCTTCTGGACGCCGGCGCGGATACGCGCCACCGCGCGGGTGATCTTGCGCGTAACGAAGGTTTCGCCGCGGCGCGGGCTCTCATGGTTGAAGAGGATGCCATTGCAGACGAACATATCGTAGCTCTCGCGATAATTGCGCGAAATCCAGTAGGCATAGACCTTGGCGCAGCCGTAGGGGGAGCGGGGATAGAACGGCGTCTCCTCGTTCTGCGGGATTGCCATCACCCTGCCGTACATCTCGCTGGAGGAAGCCTGGTAGAGCTTCGTGGGGATACCGGTCTCGCGAATGGCCTCCAGAAGCCGCACGGCGCCGAGCCCCGTGATCTCGGCGGTGTATTCCGGAATGTCGAACGAGACGCGGACATGGCTCTGCGCACCGAGATTATAGATCTCATCCGGGTGAACATCACGGAGGATGCGGTTCAGCGACGAGGAGTCATTCAGATCACCGTAGATCAGCTTCAGGCGCGCACCGCGCTCGTGGGGGTCCTGATAGACATGGTCGATCCTGCCGGTATTGAACGAACTGGACCGGCGGATGATGCCATACACCTCATATCCCTTCTCCAGAAGCAGTTCAGCCAGATAGGAGCCATCCTGCCCCGTAATCCCGGTGATAAGAGCTTTCTTCATAGGTCGCAACCGACGGATTTTTGGATGTTCGATTCCGGATTCGAGGATGATCGAATCCAACATTTTGCCGCACTGCTCCGCTCACACGGCCACTGATATTCGATGCGGGGATGACCGAACCCGGGGCATATCCGCCGCCGCCTCATCCCGCCCCTTTTTGCCTTTTGACTTTTGCCTTTTGACTTTCACCCTTCCCCACGTACCACCGCACCGTCTCGCGCAGGCCCTTCTCGAAGGAAGTGGCGGGACGCCAGCCAAGTTCGCGCTCGCATTTCGCGGGATCGATGGCATAGCGGGCATCGTGGCCGGGGCGATCGGTGACGAAGGTGATGAGGCTTGCATAGCCGCCGTCGGGACCTTCTCCCACCTCTTCATCCAGCAGGCGGCAGATGGTATTCACCAGATCGATATTGCGCCACTCGTTGCGTCCGCCGATCACGTACGATTCGCCCACGCGTCCCCGCTCGAACACCGTATCGATGGCCTCGCAATGGTCGGTCACGAACAGCCAGTCGCGCACGTTGGCGCCCATGCCGTAGACCGGGATGGGCTCGTGGCGCAGCGCGGTGGCGATCACCGTCGGGATCAGTTTCTCGCGATGCTGGCGCGGGCCGTAGTTGTTCGAGCAGTTTGTGATCACCACGTTCATGCCATAGGTATGATGCCAGGCACGGGCAAGATGATCGCTTCCCGCCTTGGATGCCGAGTACGGACTGTTCGGCGCATAGGGAGTCGTCTCGCTGAACGCCCCCTCGTCGTCGAGCGAGCCGTAGACCTCGTCGGTGGAGACATGCAGGAACCGCTTCGAGCGATCATCGCCCCAGAGCTGGCGCGCCTCCTCCAGCAGATTGAACGTGCCGAGGACGTTCGTCAGCACGAACTGCTCCGGGCCACGGATGCTGTTGTCAACGTGGGATTCGGCGGCCAGATGGAAGATGCCGTCCGGCTTCAGCTCCCGCAGTGCGTCGCGCACTGCGCCGCGATCGGTGATATCGAGCCGCAGGAACCTGTACCGGGGATCATCCTCCAGCCCTGCCAGGTTCTCCCGATCGGCCGCATAGGTGAGCGCATCGAAGTTGGCCACCATCCACTCCGGATGCTTCCGGAGAAGACAGGTGATGAGATTCGAGCCGATGAACCCGCAGCCGCCGGTCACCACCACGCAGCCGGATATGTTGTCGGATGTATTCATTGATGGAAATCTCAGGAGACCGCCTCGCCCGTCCCCTGCATGGTGTACCACATGGCGGTCCGGCGTACGCCGTCCGCGAAGGGGACCGCCGGCCTGTAGCCGGTCGCATTCTCGAACTTCTCGATGGCGGCATAGGAATGCTTCACATCGCCCAGTTTCGGCTCGCCGTAGATCGGTTCGATCCGCGTCCCGAGCGCATCGTTCAGTGCCATCACCAGTTCATTGAGCGTCGTCCGACCGCCGCATGCGACGTTGAACACCTCGCCGGCCACGCCGGTATCGATGGTGGCGGCACGGATATTCGCCTGCACCACGTTGTCGATGTAGGTGAAATCGCGCGACTGCTCGCCGTTGCCATAGATGGTGGGGCGTTCGCCACGCTTCATGATGTCGATGAACTTCGGAATCACGGCGGAGTACTGGCTGTTCGGATCCTGCCGCGGCCCGAAAACGTTGAAATACCGGAGCGTCACGGTCTCCAGCCCATAGAGCTGGAAGAAGACGCGGCAGTAGTATTCGCCGGTGATCTTGGAGACCGCGTAGGGGGAGAGCGGGGCAGGGGGCATTCCCTCATGCTTCGGGAGCGCCTCGGTGTTGCCGTAGACCGAGGAGCTTCCGGCGAAGAGAAGGCGCCGCACGCCGCAGTCGCGCGCGGCCTGCAGGATGTTCATGGTCCCGTTGGTCCCCACCTCGTGCGTGGTGATGGGGTCCTTGATGGAACGGGGAACGGAGGGGAGGGCCGCCTGATGGAAGATGACATCGACGCCATCGACCGCATCGCGGACGATATGGAAGGAGCGGATATCTCCTTCGATCAGCTCCACGCGGTCGATGATATCCTGTACGTTTTCACGCTTCCCCGTGGCGAAGTTGTCGAGCACGCGGACATCGTCTCCGCGATCGAGCAGAGCGCGCACCAGGTTCGTTCCTATGAATCCGGCGCCGCCGGTGACCAGGCACTTCATACGCAGATGGGATTATGCGCAGCATGGGGAGGCCGGCCGGGACTGGCATCTCCAGCATTCCGCGCAGATGGATTGAAACGACAGGGCTCGCGTCAGACCGCGGGAACGGTCGCAAGCTGCCGCACGGCATCGGCGGTATAGCGGATCATCTCCCCGGTAAGCTCCGGGTACATCGGCAGCGAAAGGAGCTCCCCCATCTGTCCGTTGGCGACGGGGAAATCCTCAGGCTTATGGCCGAGATGATTGTACGCTTCGAGTGAAGGCAGGGCAATAGGATAGTGGATCGCAGTGGAGATCCCCCGCTCCGCGAGCCCCTTCTGAAGGTTCTCACGGTCGGCCACACGAATCACATAGAGGTGAAAGACGGGAACCGAATACTCCGCAACCGCCGGTGTGACAAGCCCCTCGATTCCCGAAAGGAGCTCATCATAGAGCGCCGCGTTCCGGCGACGGGCCTCGCTCCAGGCATCCAGATGCTTCAGCTTGACGGAGAGCACCGCCGCCTGAATCCCGTCGAGCCGGCTGTTGCGCCCCTCCATGATGTGATGATACTTCACGAGGCTGCCGTGACTGCCGTAGGCGCGCGCGAACTCCACCGGACGATCGTCGCGGAAGACGATGGCGCCGGCGTCGCCATAGGCACCAAGATTCTTACCGGGGTAGAAGCTGAACGTCCCCGCATCGCCGATGGAACCAACCCTGCGTCCCTTGTAGAGCGCGCCGTGCGCCTGCGAGCTGTCCTCCACCACGAACAGCCCCTGCTCGCGGGCGATCTCCATGATCGGGTCCATGTCGGCGGGCTGGCCATACAGATGCACCGGGATCACGGCGCGTGTACGCGGGGTGATCTTCCGGCGGAAATCCTCGATGTCGAGCGTGTAGTAGTCGGGGTGGCTGTCGGCGAAGACGACGGTGGCGCCGGCTGAGGTCACCGCCTCCGATGTCGCGATGAAGCTGTTGGCCGGCACTATCACCTCATCGCCCGGGCCGATGCCGAGCGCACGAAGGGCGATCTCGATGGCCTCGGTGCCGTTGGCGACCGCCACACAGTGCGGAGCGCCGATATAGGCGGCGAACTCCTGCTCGAACGCCGTAACGGCACGGCCGCCGATGAAGGCGGTGTTGCTGATGATCTCCGCGATGGCCGGATCAATCTCCGCCCTGATCGCCTGATACTGCGCCTTGAGATCGACGAAAGGTATGTTCATAGTTGAAAACGCCAGGTATTTAATCTTCGCATCATTGCATCCACGTCGGGACATGTTCATTGTCAACAACCGTCGCCGGTACGGCTGCGGCAGCACCAAAGATAGCAGATAATCCGTAAAACCACCTACCCACGTTGCTTTTCATCACCATGCCGGAAATCGGCTCGCGGATCGCCCGGCATGTAATCGTCCGGCGCTGCTCCGATCGTCCGGCAGCGCCCCATAAGCGCCATGCCATATCCCGCGCCCGCTGGGCGACGCAACGCATCGGACGACACGCCGGGATAAAATGCTGCTCCATCCACTACGCGACAGGCGGAGGATCATGGAAACATCACACCAGCCGGCAATACGCTCCCCGCGCACACGAAGCCCCCTTCTACCCTCCCCTTTTTTGCCTTTTGCCTTTTGACCTTTGACTTTTCCCTTCACCGTCATGGAACTCCGCGATGGACTCCACGACATAGGCTATCTGCTCCGGCGTCAGTTCGGGATAGACCGGCAGCGCCAGCACCTCCGCGGCAGCGGCCTCGGCCACCGGGAAATCTCCCTGGCCGTGTCCCAGACCGGCGAAACACTCCTGTAGATGGAAGGGGACGGGGTAATAGATCTCGTTGCCGATCGAACGCTCCGCCAGCCATGCGCGCAGCTCATCACGCTGCTGCACGCGTATCACATATTGATTGAAGATGTGATAGTCGGCGACGCCGCTCTCGCGGTAGACGGCGGCGGGGATCAGCACACGGTTGTTCTCGTCGAAAGCCTCACGTCCCTCAGCCTGGCTGAGGCCATGCCTGATGAACAGCTCGTTGTAGAGCGCCGCATTGTGGCGCCGACGCTCGGACCATTCCTCCAGATACGGGAGCTTGACGTTCAGCACGGCCGCCTGAAGCTCGTCCAGCCGGAAATTGCCGCCGACCACGGAATGGTAGTACCGTCGCTCGCCGCCATGCACGCGCATGATACGCATCCGCTCATACAGCGCGGGATCGTTCGTCGTCACCAGCCCCCCGTCGCCGAACGCGCCAAGGTTCTTCGACGGGAAGAAGCTGAAGCAGCCGACGGCGCCGATGCTGCCGAGACGGCGGCCGTCCCGGAAACGCGCGCCGATCGCCTGGGCCGCATCCTCCACCACTGCGATGCCATGCCCGTCGGCCAGTTCCATGATGGCATCCATCGCCGCGGCCTGACCGAACAGGTGCACTGGAACGATCGCCTTCGTCCGGGATGTTATCGCCCGCCGGATGGCGGCCGGATCGATGTTGAAAGTACGCCGGTCGATATCGGCCAGCACCGGCGTCGCGCCAAGACGGCTCACCACGCCGGCAGTGGCGAAGAAGCTGAAGGTGGGGACGATCACCTCATCGTCAGCGCCGACGCCCAGCGCCATCAGGGCGAGCAGGAGCGCATCGGTGCCGGAACTGACGCCCAGCGCATGCCCGGCGCCAAGATACTCCTCCATAGCCCTTTCCAGCCGGGTCACCTCCGGTCCAAGGATGAAGTACTGGCGTTCGGCCACGTGCAGCATGGCGGCATCGAGTTCATGTTTCAGAGAGGCGTACTGTGCCTTGAGGTCGAGCAGAGGAACCGTCATCGGGAAATAGAATGGTACGAGGCCCCGGAGGGGGATATGGAATGATTCGGAAACCGGAAGCGGCACAGGCCCCCCGGACTGCGGGGCGGGGGACGGCCGCATCGCGTACGACCTCGCCGCATGGCGAGAAAGCCCACGAATATACGCAGGAGGGGGCATTCGCATGCCCGGCGGATACCCGTATCCGTCCCGTGCGACAATTCGCGACGGTTCCGGATTTTCCGGCACATCCCGTCCCTCCTTTCTCTATCTTGCCCCGCTATGACATCGTCGAATCACTCAACCGGGGACATTGCGATCCGGACATACGATCTCCGCAAGGAGTTCCGGCGGACGCTGCGGCCTCCGGGATTTGCGGGGCTGCTGCGCTCGCTCGCCGGAAAGGGGCGCGTGGAGGTGACGACGGCAGTGAGCGGGCTGAATCTGGAGGTGCGCAGCGGCGAGAGGATAGCCTTCATCGGGCCGAACGGATCGGGGAAGTCCACCACGATCAAAATGCTCACGGGCATCCTGCACCCGACGGGGGGCGATGCGTCGGTGCTGGGGTACAATCCCTGGAAGCAGCGGCGACTGCTCGCATATCGTCTCGGTTCGGTGTTCGGGCAGAAGTCGCAGCTCTGGTTTCACCTGCCGCCGGTGGAGACATACTACCTGCTGGCGAAGATCTTCGAGCTCGACGAGGGATTCTACCGCCGCAGGCTCGCCGAGCTTGTGGAGACATTCGGCATCGCCCCCTATCTCGATACGCCGGTCCGGAAGCTCTCGCTGGGCGAGCGGATGCGCTGCGAGGTGGTGGCGAGCCTTCTTCACCGCCCGTCGCTCCTGCTGCTGGATGAACCGACGATCGGCCTGGACGTCATCGCCAAGGGAAAGCTCCGCGAGCATATCAGGGAGACCAACGAGCGCGAGGGGACGACGATCTTCATCACATCGCATGATGCCGGGGATGTGGAGACGCTGGCCGAACGCGTGGTGGTGATCGCCGAGGGGGAGATGATCTTCGATGGCCCGGTCGAGGAGCTGCGGCGCCGCTTCCTGACCGTGAAGCGCCTGGAGGCGAAGCTCGCCGAGCCGGGAGATGTCGCCCTGCTGTCGGAATCCGGCGTGGACCGTCCCTGGCGGGTGATCTCGGCCGGAGAATTCGCCGTCGCGCTCGATCTTGACAGCACCCGCCCCGGCGCCGCCCGCGACGCCATCGCCTTCCTTACCGACAGCTTCAGCGTGGAGGATATCACCATCACCGAGCCGCCGCTGGAGGAGGTGATACGCGCGATCTATATGGAGCGGGAGCGAACGGCCGCATCCTAACCGGGAAATGCACCATGTGCTGTTATCATGGTATGGTCCGGCCCCATCGGGCTGCGGGCATGGCGGCCGGAACCGTTGCACGGCGGACAACTGACAGAACCCGGCCCCACCGCGATGATTTCCGGCACTTCAGGCCGCCGACCTCCCTTCAATGAAGGAAGGCCCCCTGAAGGGCCTTCCTCGTACTACACCATCTATATGCCGGCGTCGGCCTTTCCGGCCGCGATCATCTCAGTATTCCACTCCGACGGCCGCAGCCAGATCGCGCATCCCCGGATTCACCAGCACGCGCCCGCCGACGGTGATTGTGGGAACCACACGCCTGCCGTTCGCCCACGCCATCACCTGCTCCGCCGCGCCGGGGGTCTGCTCGATATTCACCTCATCGAACCGCACGCCCCACTGCTTCAGGTACATCTTCGCGCGATGACAGTCGGGACACCAGGATGTGCTGTACATGACGACCGGGGACATTCCCCCGGCTTCGGAAACACCTTCGTTCATACGCTCCGGATTAAGTTCATCGGGATTTCCATGCGGGCCTGAAAGCCGCACGTCGTGGTATGACGTACCACGGATTCGCGTAGTATTATCATGCATATCGCGATCACGTGGAGCGGAATATCCACCAGCCATCCCCCAGATCCTCCAGATAGAAATACTCCTTGTCGCTGATGTAGGGGACATCCTTCGGAGCGTAGATATAGCCGACCGCATCGTCCAACATGCCGCCGAGCGTGAGCTGCACGGCATTTTCCCAGGGAAGGCGCGTGTTGACGAACACAACGCGGAGGTCGCGCATCAGATTGATACTGCTATCCAGCCGCGCCATATCGAGGCCAAATCGTTTCGCCACCCGCGCGAGCGTGTCCATGCCGAACGCGCGCATCCTCGCGGCGGTCTGCATCTGCTCGCGCATGTACTGCTGCTGCGCCGGAGTGGCCGTGGCCATGAACTCGTCCATCGCCTCCCTGGGCACGTCCTGCGCCGCGATCCCCCATTCCAGGACGACGCCGTTCAACTGCGAGACAAGGCGATCGGTGCGGGCGAGCATGAAGAGCGAATCGGAACGGTTGAACTTTTCCGCCAGCATGTTGAAGGAGTCGTGGTGCGTCGCGAAATGCTCGCGGAGCTGATCGTTGCTCAGCAGGCCCGACGACACTTCGTGCGCTATGATCGGCTTCAGGCTCGGCGGATACTGCCGCGACGAGTCGAGCGCCCGCAGGCTGTTGATGACCACATCGACGCTGCTCTGGCGGCGCAGGCTGCTGATACGCCACCCCTCTTCCGTGGAACGTACGAAGAAGACCCAGTCGAGCGACATCGGACCGAACAGCGGCACCGTGCCGATACCGGCGGCCACGGTGGCGATGGCGAGCGAACCGTCGGGATGGATTGCGCGTATGCTCCGTATCCTGTACGGAGTCGAATCGGGGATGTGCAGGGGAAGGCCATTCCGATTCTCGAACCATGTGGCGAACTCATCCACGGCATATTTCGTGATGGCGATGGAATCCAGGGTATCCTTCGCGGGAAGCTCCAGGTATCGCTCCACGAGCCGCGCTATCCGCACCGAATCATCGGCGTCGGGAAACGGGAAGAAGGGGGTTCCGGCAGTCGTCGCCGGAGAAGCTGCGAGCAGAAGAAAGAGTGCGAAGAGTATCGAACCGGGAAACGTTCTGCGCATATGTCGGCGTCGGAGTATGGCTGTTCTGGGACAATGGCAACATCGGCAGGATAACCCGCCGGAGGCCGGATTTGTTAGCTACGACCTCGAATGACGGAGATCGTACCGGCAAAAGTTTCCGGACGGCGGCGAAGGCGGGGATGGGGACATGGAAAACGAACGAACATGAAAGATTCCACGGTTTTGCCTTCATCCGCGGCAGGTAATATGACTATTTTCATGGTTTGCGAGTTATGGAGCATATCACACCGAAGAAGTCTCTCGGTCAGAACTTTCTCATCGACAGGAACATTTCGGCCAGGATCGTCCGCGAGTTCGCGCCGCAGCCCGGCGACACCGTGGTGGAGATAGGCCCGGGAGAAGGAGCGCTGACGGGCCTGCTGGCCGGGAGCGGATGCAGGCTTGCAGCCATAGAAGTGGACCCCCGCGCTGCGGAGCGTATCCGGCGCGACTATGGCACCCGGATTGAGGTGATCGAGGATGACTTCCTTCGTGTGGATCTGCGCGAACTTGCCGGGCGGCTGCGGGCGGAACGGATCAGGGTGATCGGCAACATCCCGTACTACATAACGAGCCCGATCCTCTTCCACCTGTTCGACCAGCGCGAGATGATCGGCGATGCAATGGTGATGATGCAGCGCGAGGTGGCCGACCGGCTGGTGGCAGTGCCCAGAACGAAGGATTATGGCATTCTTTCCGTGGTTACGCGGACATTCGCCGAGCCGAAGAGACTGTTCGACGTCGGCTCCCGCTGTTTCTTTCCGCCGCCGAAGGTTACATCCGCCGTCGTCCGCCTTGCATTCAGAGATCTCGAAGGAATTGCCGGGATCGAGCTTCAGCACCGGCGGATAGTGCGAACCGCCTTCAACCAGCGGCGCAAGACGTTGCGCAATTCGCTCGCTCAACTGCTAACTACTCAAGAGCAACGTGACAGGGTATTTGGACAAGCAGGGATCGCGCCGACCCGACGACCCGAAGAGCTCTCCCCGGCGGAGTTCATCCGTCTCGCCCGCGTATACGCGGATGCGCAGCAGAGTGGCGAACGGGATCAGGACACGTGAGACCACGTGGGAGACGCTGCGCGCCTCGCTCTGGAGCACTGAATATATCTGCCTCGGCATGCTCCTCCTGTACACGCTGCTGGACATCATCTTCATCAAGCAGGTAAAGTCGTCCTTCGCCATCCTGCAGGTGAACATCATCACCATGATCGGCATCCTCGCCTTTGCGATGTGGTACGATCAGGTCGGCTCGCGCATCGCGCATATCTTCCGCTCCTTCTATATCCTGCCGGTCGGCTACATGATGTATGCGCAGGTGCACAATTACATCCCGCTGGTCAACCCGCACAACTACGATACGGTGCTTGCCGCGTGGGACCGCGCCATCTTTGGCGTGAACCCGACGCAGTGGATCCACAGGTTCGCGCATCCCGTGCTCACGGAGTACTTCCAGATCTGGTACAACGTCTTCCAGCTCATGCTGGTGGTGCCGGCGATCGAGTTCTACGCCAACAGGCGCATGCGCACCTTCCGCGTCTACGCGATGACCCTTCTCTTCGGATTCTCGCTGAGCTATCTCCTGTACTTCATTATGCCCGCCATCGGTCCCCGGTTCGAGGTGCATGACTTCTATGGGATCGACCGCGAACTCCCCGGCGTCTTCCTGACCGGGCCGCTGCGCGATTTCATCAACGCCGGCAACAACATCACGCCGGACATGCAGAACCCGTATGATGTGGTGAACCGCGACTGCATGCCAAGCGGCCATACGATGATGTCCGTGCTCGGCATCCTGCTCGCCTGGCGATTCCGCTCGCGCTGGCGCTGGCTGATCACCATCGGCGGCATCAGCATCATCATCTCCACGGTCTATCTGCGCTATCACTATGTGGTGGATCTCATGGCCGGGACGGCGCTCGCCGTTCTGGTCTACTATCTCCATCCCTGGCTGGCCCGCCTCTGGAAGCGATGGAACATCCAGGTGTAGCCCGGCACCGGTCATGGCGGCGCCTGCCGTGGCCTCCTCTGCTCGCGGCGCTTTCCATCGCGCAGTTCGGGGCCGCCTCCGCGCAATCGGGGGATGTGTCATCCCGCCCGGCGCCCGGCGTTCCCTCCTCCGCCTCGCCGCTCGATCTCCTGCTCCCGGAAACCATCCGTGCCGGCTACCTGACGCGCGCCTGGGTGCGCGACTCCCTCCCCCCCGCAGGCGATTCGCTCGACGACCTGTCGCGGCTGGACATGCTCTATCTCCATGCGCTCGGAGAGGCCGGCGGCGATCCGGAGACGGCGCTCTTTGCGTCGCTGATCGCCAGCTTCGAACATCACACCATCCCCTTTTCAATCGGCGTCGATCTGCCCCTCACGCTGGAGCCGCACGATCTGTTCGAGCGCCGCGTGGCCCTGCTGCCGCAGCGGCTTTTCCTGGACAGCCCCGCCGGAGATGATCGCGACAAGCTCCAGCATTTCTTCGCCTCGGCCTGGCTTGCCGCCACGCTCGATAACGGACCAGCCGCCGATCTGATCGGCCTGGGCGTGGAGACGGGGGAGGAACTCTTCATACGTGGCGGCGCCGACGACCGCCGCGACGTCCGCGCGAACCGGCTGGGACACCTCTTCGCACAGCTTCTCAGGCAGCATCCGCGCGCGCTCCCGAGCGTCATGTTCCGGGCATGGAACCGGGAATATCTGCGCCGCGTGAACGAGGAGCGCAACGGCAAGGATGCTTTCGCCCCCGCCGGGCAATGATCCGCAGGAACGCCTGTTCGTGCCCGGAAGCGCTCATCGATGCAGGAACCGCCGCCTGCATCGCCCGGTAGAACATGGCTGCCGGCCGACCGGAGATGCCGCGAATCGCATTTCGCAGCAGACGGCAGCTTCGATGAACCACATCGCCACGAATCTTTAACTTCCGCTTTTGACTGCTCCGCGATGAAGATATCCTTCGATCTCACAGCTCTGATGCGCCGCGAACTTACCGGCATCGGGGTCTATGTGAAGAACCTTTTCGACCATCTCCGCGCGCACCCCGACCTTGAGCTCCACGGACGGTGGAGGCTGAGCCGATTCGTGAAGCGTGATCTTCTCGTCCCGCACGTCGGCACGGGCACGCGCCCCTACATTCCCCTCATCTCCGATCTCAATCCCGGCGGCATCGCTCTTCATCACGGTTCGGATTTCCGCATTCCACGGCATGGGAGATTCGCAAAGGTGGTGACCATACACGATCTGGTGATCCATGAGGAGGGGCTGGTGGATGAACGCTTCGCCCGCGAAGGGGCTGCCAAGCTGCGCCGGACGCTGCTGGAGTGCCGCCCCGATCGCATCATCACGATTTCCCGGTTCACGGCGGAACGGCTCGCCGAGCTATATCCGGCGCTGGAGCCGGTAATCCGCACAGTCCCGCTTGGCGTCGATGCCCGGCGGTTCTCCCCGGCGGCGCCCGGCCGCAGGCCCATCGACGCTCCCTATGCGCTCTCGGTGGGCTCGGTAGAGAAAAGAAAGAATCTCGCAACCACCATCCGCGCGTTCGAGCTGGCACGGGAACGTGGCACAGAGCTGCATCTGGTGATCGCCGGCGGCGGCGGCCACGGCGCGGAGTCGATCGATGCGATGATCGCCGCTTCCGCGCATCGCGACGCAATCCACCGTCTGGGATTCGTCCCGGACCAGGATCTGCCCGATCTCTACCGCGGCGCCGCAATGTTCCTCTACCCCTCGCTCTACGAGGGCTTCGGTATCCCGATCATCGAGGGGATGGCCTCCGGCGTCCCCGTGCTTACGAGCGACCGTGGCGCGATGGCGGAGGTGGCCGGCAGCGCCGCGCTCCTGGCCGACCCCACGTCGCCGGAATCGATCGCGGTGGCGATGCTCCGCCTGCTCGACGATACGGATCTGAGAACGACCCTGCGCGAACAGGGGCTGCGCCGTGCCGCAGGATTCACCTGGGCCCGCTGTGCGAGGGAGACGGTGGAGGTGTACAGGGAGGTGGCGGGAAGATAGGATGGATGGTCCGGGGAAATCTCCCGCTGCGTCTTCATGCATCGCAGCGGAATCGGGACGGTCGCGACGCGACGGCTCAGGCTGTATGCATACACCGCGGGTAACGACCGCCGGACGGCCCGGCGACGCTGAGCCGGAGTGATCCTCCGGCCCGGCATGCGGAAACGATATCTCCCCCGTTCTACCCCATCTTCGCCGGCGGCTCCATCACGGTGCCGCAGTTCCTGCAGGTACGGGCGTCCATATCCGCCCAGAAGGCGTCGAACACCGGCTTGAGCTGCGTGGTGATGTCAGTGACCTGCAGGAACACCTCGTGGAGCTTGCTGCCGCAGTTCTCGCAGTACCACTGGAAGCCGTCCAGTTCGCCCTCGACACGGGTGCGCTCCACCACCAGCCCGACGCTGTTTGCCTTCCGCTGCGGCGAGTGCGGAACATTCGCGGGAAGCAGGAAGATATCCCCCTCTCCGATCTCCACGTCGCGGATGACGCCATCCTCCACGATCCGCACCACGATATCCCCTTCGAGCTGGTAGAAGAGTTCCTCGCCGACATCGACATGGAAGTCCTTGCGGGAGTTCGGCCCCCCCACCACCATCACGATGAACTCCGGATGCACCTCCTTCCAGAGCTGCTCGTTGCCTACCGGGGGCTTCAGCAGATGGCGGTGCTCGTCGATCCACTGCTTCAGATTGAATGCTGCCAGTGCCATAGTGCGCGCGAGATTTCGAGTGAACTGAGAATATGCGGAACTGCCTGACGGAAGAGGCCGGACCTGCCGGTGAGGACGCCCGGGAGCCGGCAGAATGCGTCCAACAGCGCCATGCACCGGATCGGCGCGACCGATTGAACGTCATCCCGTCGAGCGGGATAAGATACGTAATCGCGCCTCCCCCGCACAGCCGAAGAGCCCTGGAGGGCATCCGAAGGATATGCGCCTCACGGGCCGATGATGACAGGAACGTTGGGAGCAAACGGGAGCGATGGGAATTTCAGGCGAGGCAGGCACAGGATGGAGATGACACGCCGATCATGGAAGAGGGAGGAAGCCCGTGGACATCCTCCCCCGTGACGAACTGGTCGATCGCTCGCGCGTTGCGGGTCGCGGCTCACGAACAGAATGGAACATGAACGTGGTGATCCCGAAAGAGAACTGACGGGCACCGTATGGACGGTGGTCGGGTCCGTACGAACACCCTTCACCTGGTAAGATGACATCACGGGGGAAAATTGCACATCGGCGGAATGCAACATTGTCCGCGCGCCCGGCGAAGCCCGCTATCCTGCTACACGCACCTCGGCCGAGCCGATCTCATCGATCTCCACACGTACATGGTCGCCCGCGTTCAATGCCATCGCCACGGTGGCGCCACCGCTGAGCACCACCTGCCCGGCTTCGAGCCGTTCACCGCGCCGCGCCAGCATAGTGACGAGCTCCGCCAGCGAACGGGCCGGATGCTCCAGAACGGCGGCGCTCGACCCGGTCGCCACAACCCTTCCGTTCACCGTCATCACGATCCCCAGATTTCCCAGATTGGTCTTCTTCGCCTGCACCAGAGACCCACCCAGCACGAACCTGACCGCCGATGTGTTGTCGGCGATGACATCGGGAAGCGTGAACTTGAAATCGCGATAGCGGCTGTCGATGATCTCCAGGGCCGCGCAGACGCCGGAAACGGCATCGAGGGCCTGCGCCGGGGTCGTGGGACCGGCCAGATCGCGCCCCATGATGAAGGCGATCTCCGGCTCGATACGGGGGTGCAGATAGTCCGCCAGATCGATCAGCGCGCCATCGTTGACGATCATAGCGCTGGTCAGGCGACCGTAGATCGGCTCATGCACCCCCATCTGCTCCATCTTGGCGCGGCTTGTCAGCCCCATCTTCATCCCCACCAGCCGCTCGCCCCGCGCCATCCGCCGGGCAAGCGACGCCTCCTGGACATCATAGGCCTGCTCGATCGTCAATCCTCCCGCGGAGGATGTGAGCATATCGATCTCCTTCAGATCCATCGCGGCCGCGTCCACAATTTCCGCAAGCTGCTGTATACGATCAGTGTTCATAAATGATAAGCGATAAACGTTGTCGCCGCCATCGGGGCCTGCCAGGGCAAAAATCGGCCTTTTCCACAAAAAATCCCTCCCCTCCTTATTTTTTGCCTTTTGCCCTTTGACTTTTGCCCTTTGACTTCCTCCTCACCGCAGCACATGCGCCATCGCCCCGCTGCCGTTCGCGTATGCCAGCACGATGAACAGCATGCAGGAGGCGCATGCACCGGCCAGGTATTTCAGGTTTCTCCTGTTGATCAGGGCAACCACCGAGAGCGCAGTGCAGACGAGCGACTGCAACCAGAGCGCATGGATCAGAATCTCACGCGCATAATCGACGGTTCCCCATGAGCCTTCGCCGATGAGCATGACGATTTGCGTTTCCCACACGATCGACGAGACGACGGCCACGAGGAGAATGCAGAGAAGGATCACCGAGATCCTGTAGACATGGGCCTTTCCGCCCCGCAGAGAATATGCTCCGCCGTAGATCGAGCCGACAAACAGCGCCGACAGCAGATGGATCATGAAGATTTCGGTTCAGGATGTATGTGAGACACGGAGGGATGCAGCCGGGACCGGAAGAACGCCCACCGCGATCGGGCCGTTATTTCCTTGCGAGATCGATCGCCACATCGACGATCATATCCTCCTGGCCGCCGATCATCTTGCGGCGCCCAAGCTCGACCAGAATATCACGGGGATCGACGCCGAACCTGATGGCGGCGCGTTCGGTGTGCAGCAGGAACGATGAATATACGCCGGCGAATCCGAGCATCAATGCATTGCCATCGGTCTGCACCGGACGCTTCTGGATGGGGCGGACGAGCTCGTCGGCGGCATCGATGAGAGGATAGAGCCTCACATCGGTCCGGATGCCCATACGATCGGTGACGGCGATCAGCACCTCCAGCGCGCAGTTGCCGGCGCCGGCGCCCATGCCGGCCAGCGATCCGTCCACGCGGTCGGCGCCGGATTCGATGGCGATAATCGTATTGGCGACACCAAGCCCCAGATTATTGTGATTATGGAATCCCACCTCGCAGCCGAGTTCACTTCGGAAGGCGCTTACCCGCTCGCGTGTCTCCTCCATCAGCAGCGCCCCGGCCGAATCGGTGATGTAGACGCAGTGCGCGCCGTACGATTCCATCAGCTTCGCCTGCTCCACGAGCTGCGCGGCAGGCAGCATGTGGGCCATCATCAGAAAACCGACCGTATCGAACCCCATCCCGCGCGCGGCGGCGATATGCTGGGCGGCGATATCGGCCTCGGTGCAGTGGGTCGCGATGCGGATGGTATCCACGCCGGCCTCACGCGCCATCTTCATATCCTCGATGGTCCCGATCCCCGGCAGCAGAAGCGCCGCCAGCTTCGCATGGCTCAGTTCTTCCTTTACTCCACGGAGATAATCGATCTCCGTGTGCGCGGAGAATCCGTAGTTGAAGGAGTTGCCATTCAGTCCGTCACCGTGCGACACCTCGATCAGATCGACCCCGGCCTCATCCAGCTTGCGGGCGATGCCGCGCATCTGCTCCACCGTGTACTGATGCGCCAGCGCATGCATGCCGTCGCGCAGCGTGACGTCGTTGATGATGATCTTCCTGTCAGTCATGCTCCTGTCCGTAACGATTGGCCGGCTCCGAAAACACCCGAACATATCCGCCGGAACCGGAAAACGACGGACTCCGATGAAGAACCATCGGAGCCGCCGGAATTATTCTCGCGTCGATGATTATGTGGGCCGATGTCACTGCACCACGAACCGGCCGCAAACGGCCGCGTTCCCTGCTGCCTCGCGCAGCTCGAAAATATACGAGCCAGGAGCCAGTCCGCTCCTGTCAAAGGTGACGCCGCCTCCGGTGATCCCCTCCACGTTCCGCATCAGATTTCCCCTGACGTCATAGATCCGCAACATGCGCGGATGGAACGTTCCGCCATCCCATGTGATACGCGCCACGGTCCATACGGGGTTGGGAACCACCCGTGCCTGCCCGAGCAGATCAGCCACGCTCAATGAAACTCCGGAAGGACTCGTAAGCCGGAGATCATCGACCGTAAAATAGTAGCAGGTGCCGGCCGACTGGACGTCGCAGAAACCCGAATTGCTCGATATCAGCGCAAGGGCAATCGAATCGGGCATCATCCCCGGAGCGGCATCGATGATGTCGATCGTAAATGGAGTATAATCATCCACCGGCTTCAGAAATGCCGTCGCGTATCCGACGGTATCGGGCCGACCGGTTTCATGATTATACTTTTTCAGCAGGACCAGCACCACTGCGGAATCCGCCTGCTCACCCTCCGCGATATCGCCGGCTCTGTAGCGATAATAGCCGGTAATCCTTGCCGGCTTGAAATCGATGGCAGTGCCGGTGCGATCCAGTCCGTAGGGTATCGAGGGATGATCGAGGCCCTCGCCCATGACAAAGAAGCCCTTGCCGTAGTAATACCAGTTCCAGACGGACGCGGCAAATCTCCCGGAGCGCGCCGCGGAGTCGATCCCGCAGCCGGCCGCGCTTCCTGACCATCCGACCGGGGCCTCGCTGCCGAGCGCCTCCTTCCATTGCTCGAAGCCTTCGTCGATCGTCTGAGCACCGGCGCCACACGCAGCAATCGTCAGCAGCATGGCCATTAAAAACAACCGTTGCATAACAGTTCCTCCATTCCCGTGAATTCCAACCTGCCGCTGACAAACTACTGCGGGGCATTATCAGATGTGCAGGACGAAATCATGGAATACAGGCACTTTTCATCGATCGCACAGTATCATCCGCTGAAGGAACATCACGACGCCAGCGCATCGAATACGATACCGACGGGATGGATTGCGCGGCTGCGGACATCACCGATCATGGCACGTGCGATCGGCGCGGAGCGCAGGAGCGCATCATCCATCGCATCGAATTCATCAAGGGAAACCCAGCGGAGATCGAGTATTTCCGTACCATCATGCGCCAGTTCGCCATTCACGATCTCGGCGACGAAATTGAATCTGACACAATGAAAACCATACTGGCTGACATACCGGAGCACCCGGGTCATGCCGGTCACACGGACGTGCAGACCTGTCTCCTCGCAAACCTCGCGCACGGCGGCATCCACCAGCCCTTCTCCCTGCTCAACACGTCCGCCGGGCAGACTCCACTGCCCGCGGCAGAACTCCTTCCCCTCCTGCACAAGAAGAATCCGTCCCTCCTGAAGAACCACGACACTGACGACGATGGAAGCCTGCACGGGAATTTCGGATTGACGATTGACGATTGACGATTGACGATAAAAGTTGGGGGCGTCATCGAAGTTCATCAAGGCAAAAATCAATCTTTTTCATAAATCCCCCTTTTCCTCTCCTATTTTTGCCTTTTGCCTTTTGCCCTTTGACTTCTGATTTTTGCCCTTTGACTTCACCTCCCGCCTTCCCCCTCTCATACTTCCACGAAATTCCTGTATTCGCCGATACGCCAGCCGGTATGTTCCTCTATCCAGTCGGTCAGCTTCACGCGGAAGGAGCGGGGACGGAGGCGTGTGGGATCGAAGCGATCGGCCCAGGGATGCGAGGCTTCGATGCGGTTCCGCATGACGGCGGGATGCGTCCCCTTATATGGGCGGAGCTGATACGCCGAGGAATAATCGAACCAGTCCTTCTCCGGAATATTCTCACGGATCCACTCGTCATCATGCCAGTAGCGATGCGCGGCCCGCTGCTTCTGCTGCTGGACATCGGGGGATTTCACCCAGCCGTAATGGAAGACGCGCGCTTCGGTCTGCCGCGCCCGTAGCTGTGCTATCGAGCCATCGGGCATACGCTGCCGAAACCCCTGGGCGTCTCCCCAGGAGATCACCCGTCCGGTATTGCGCACGGCACGGATCTCCCGCCGGTACCACTGCCTTCCCACCCCCACATAATCATAGCTGCCATAGAAGTGAAGGTAACGGAACAGCAGCGACTCCACCTTCGGATTGGCATCCGCCTCGCGTATCTCCGAGCGGATGATATCATAATCATCCTCATGCAGCACCTCATCGGCCTGGAGATAGATGCACCAGTCGCCGGTGCAGCCCGCAAGCGCGACATCGGTCTGCTGCGCATAGACGCGCCCCCCCTCCCGCAGCGCATCATCCCATTCCGTTTCGATGATCCTCAGATCTCCATCCCCCAACTCCCGCACGACCTGCAGCGTCTCATCCTCCGATCGCCCCACCGCCACCATCACCTCGTCGCAGAGAGGCAGCAGCGACCGCAGCGACTCCTCCAGCGGGAAGTCGTACGTAATGGCATTGCGGACGAACGAGAAGCCGGATATGATCACGAAATCAGTTGCACACGGTATTGGGAAGCGACGCCGTCAGAGAAAAATCGCGGAAGGCCCTGAATCGCAGGGATACCACGGGTCGGGACGAAGCGCATCACGATGGCAGGCGGCCCGACGGGCTATGCGCCCACGTCCCTGCCTGCCGTCTCGGCGCTCTCCAGATGCTTCGCGATCTGCTCTCCGACCTGAAGGGCGGCGGACGTCATGATGTCGAGATTTCCCGCATATCTGGGGAGATAGTGGCCGGCCCCCTCGACTTCAAGGAAACATGTGGTCTTCAGGCCGTCGAAGCGACCGTAGCCGGGCATCTCCACCGAGACAACATCGAACACCGGCTCCTTTGCCAGCCGGTATCCCGGGACGTATTCCGCCACGCGGGCAACGACGTCGTGGATGGCGGCGGCGATACGCTCCTGATCGCCGGGATCGCTCAGCGTATAGACGGTGTCGCGCATGATGAGCGGCGGTTCGGCCGGGTTCAGAATGATGATCGCCTTGCCGCGCGTGGCATGTCCGATCAGTTCGAGACCGCGCGACGTGGTCTCCGTGAATTCATCGATGTTCGCACGGGTTCCCGGTCCCGCCGAGCGGCTGGCGATGGAGGCAACGATCTCGGCATAATGCACCTTCACCACCTGGCTCACTCCCCAGACGATGGGGATGGTCGCCTGCCCGCCGCAGGTGACGAGATTCACGTTGTCGGCGTCGAGGTGCTCGCCAAGGTTCGCCACCGGCACCACGTACGGACCGACTGCTGCCGGCGTGAGATCGATCGCGCGCTTGCCGTGCGCGCGCAGCACCTCCGCATGCTTCAGATGCGCCCGCGCCGATGTGGCGTCGAAGACGATGTCGATCTCCGAAAACATCGGATGCGCCACGAGACCATCGATCCCCTCGTGCGTCGTCGCCACGCCCATATTCGTGGCGCGCCGGAGGCCGTCGGAGCCGGGATCGATCCCCACCAGCATCCCCATCTCCAGCGATTTCGACGTACGGAGAATCTTGACCATCAGATCGGTGCCGATATTGCCGGAACCAATGATTGCTACCTTATGTTTCATATCGGAAATAATCTGGTCGTATGCGCCTGAACGATGCTGCCCGAAGAACATGATCCGCCGAACCCGCTGCGGCCGGTGAGGATATCCGGAGAGACCTGTCAGGCATCTGATGTCTGAACGACGTCCCACGCTTTCCGCCCGGGGACCCCGGCCAGTTCCCGGAGCGCATCGGCTGCGATCCAGCGGGCGGCCTTCGAGTCGATCGCCGCGATCTCCCGCGCCGTTGCGGTTGCGGCCGCGTGCAGAAACGGATTGCGCTTGCCGATCTGCCGCAGCGCCCAGTTCACCGCCTTGCGGACGAAATTACGGTTATCGGATGACTCTTCCCGAATCCGTTGGAGAAAGGGAAGGAACTGCTCATCGGGAGCCTTCCTGTCGTGGACGGCCAGCGCGGCCATCAGCACGAATCCGGCGCGCTTTACGAACTCCTCATCGCGGCAGCTCCACTCCATTGCCTTCGCCGACCCGAACCCGGTTCGCGAGAAGAGGTTGCTGCAACATTGATCGCACACATCCCACGAATCGAACGCGCGCGCCCATGCATCGGCCTGGCGCTCGGTGACCTGCCGGGGATCGTCGATGATGGAGGCAAGGATACGCGCCTCGTGAACGCCGCTCTTCCAGAGATCGAGGGCGAGCCGGTGATTGCGGCGATACCGGCGGGCGATCTTCCGAAGCTCGACCACGGATATCCCCAGCGCATTCGCCGTGTTGATCCCGAAGCGGGCCATGCCCTGGCGGTTCACCTCCCTGCCGATCGACCGGAGATGCGCCAGCACCTCATCAGCGGTTGCCGGGCCCTGCGCCGCGGATGATCCCTTCGATCCGGCCATATAACACATCTCCGGATTCAGAAGCCTACGGAAATCGTCCCCATGCGGCCGATCTCGACCGTAACATGGTCTCCCGCCGCGACGGGGCTTACCGGCCCCAGGGCTCCGGAGAGGATGACCTGCCCGGTGCCGAGCTGCTGGCCGAATTCGCCAAGCTTGTTCGCAAGCCACACAACCGCATTCACGGGATTGCCCAGGCATGCGGCGCCGGCGCCGGTCGAAACCACGGTCCCGTTCTTCCGGAGCGTCATCCCCATCAATCGCAGATCGGCATCGTTCAGCAGCATCGGCCGGGTGCCGAGCACGAACATGCCGCTCGACGCGTTATCGGCGATCGTATCGGCGAGCCTGAATTTCCAGTCGATGATACGCGAGTCGATGATTTCGATTGCGGGAAGAATGCACTCCGTCGCAGCCACGACATGCGCGGCGGTGATGCCCGGCCCCATGAGGCATTTCTTCAGGATGAACGCGATCTCCCCCTCCACGCGCGGTTGCAGCAATCTGGAGATATCGGCTCGTTCGCCATCGCCGACGGCCATATCATCCAGCAGCCCGCCGAAATCAGGCTCCGAACAGTTCAGCCATGACTGCACCGCCTCGCTGGTGATACCGATCTTGCGCCCTACCAGGCGGGCCTTTCTCCCCTGCAGCCCCCCCTCGTTCATCCGGCGTTCGAGGTTGAATTCCTGAATCGCATAGGCATCGGCTATCGCCAGATCCGGATTGGTATCGGTCAGCGCCCGGCACGGCGCTCCGGTCGCCTGGGCATTCCAGAGCCGCTCGGCGAGTGTTTTTTGCAGAGACATGGTTCCTGATGTTGGTACAGAGAAGATGCGGCATCCGCAACCGGCGGGGAACGATCACCCGCCCCCGGTATCCCACGATTTTTTTGATCTGTGACTTCCCGTCATTCATGACCGGCGGACTGGAAACACGCCCCCACGAAAATATCCCACGACCTTTTTTTGCCTTTTGCCTTTTGACCTTTGCCTTCTCTTCAACGTTCGCTCCTCGCCACCACCTTCATCTCGATCAGCAGATTCGGATGCGGAAGCTGGTGGACGGCGCAGGTGGTGCGGACCGGGCCGGTGTGCGCATCGAAGAATTCGTTGTAGACCTCGTTCATGCCGGCGTAGTCCTTCATATCCACAAGCATCACCAGGATATCGACGACATGCTCAAGTCCGGCGCCCGCCGCCTTCAGGATAATTTCGATATTCTGAATGACCGCGCGCGTCTGCTCGCGGATATCGAGCTCGATACGGCCGTCGGGATGAACGTTCACCCCCGCATGCGTGTTATCCAGACGGCGCGAGGAGACGCCCGAGACGAAGATGAAATCGCCGACGCGGCGCGCATGCGGATAATTGGCCAGCGCCGACGCGCGATCCTCCAGAATAAATGCTGTTCCGTTGTCCGACATTGAATTATGACTTCAGCAAGGGGAATAATTCACGGGGATTGATCCGATGCCCGCACAAGCCGGGGAGATCATGATGACTTCCCGCTGCGGGCAGGCCCGTGCACTGTTTTCAGACGGATGCCGTCCCGGCGTTCATCCCGCGCAATGCCGCACGCATCCTGCGCAACGCCGCCTACATCTTCACGCAGATATTCTTCAACTCCGTATAGAACTCCACCGAATGGACGCCACCTTCACGGCCGACGCCGCTCAGCTTCACGCCGCCGAAGGGGGTGCGGAGATCGCGCAGGAACCATGTATTGATCCACACCATGCCGGTCTCCAGCAGGCGCGCCACGCGATGCGCGCGGGTCAGGTTCTGCGTCCAGACGGCGGCGCAGAGGCCATAGACCGAATCATTCGCCAGCGCCACGACCTCCTCCTCCGAATCGAACGGCCGGATATGGCAGACGGGACCGAAAATCTCCTCCTTTACGCAGCGGGCATCCTCGGAAAGTCCGGTCCAGATGGTCGGCTCGATGAATGCGCCGCCGCTGAATTCCGGTCCGAGATCGGGAACGCCGCCGCCGGTGACGACGGTGGCCCCTTCCTGCCGTGCCAGATCGCAGTAGTAGAGGACCTTGTTGCGATGTCCCAGGGAGATCAGCGGCCCCATGGTGGTGGCCGGATCGGCCGGATCACCCAGACGGAAGCTCTCGGCCTCACGCTTCAGCGCGGCGACGAAACGCTCGAAGATGGGGCGCTCCACGTAGACGCGTTCGGAGCAGAGACACACCTGGCCGCAGTTGGAGAAGACCGAGCGCGCGGTGCCGGCGACAGCCGCATCGAAATCGGCATCGGCGAAGATGATCGCGGGATTCTTCCCACCAAGTTCGAACGAAAGATGCTTGACATTGGCCGCAGCGGCCGCCATGATCGCCTGCCCGGTGCGGCTCTCCCCCGTGAAGGTGATGGCCGACACTCCCGGATGCGTCGTCAGCGCCTCCCCTGCCGAATTCGGGCCGAAGCCATGCACCACGTTGTAGACACCCGGGGGAATGCCGACCTCGTTTATGACCTCGGCCAGCAGCGTCGCCGTGGCCGGCGTCTCCTCCGACGGCTTCACCACGACGGTGTTGCCGCAGGCAAGCGCGGGAGCAACCTTCCATGTCATCAGAAGCAGGGGAAGATTCCACGGGCAGATCACCCCGACGACCCCCACGGGCGACCGCAGCGCATAGTTCAGCGCCCCCTCGCCATCCGGCGTATCGGTCCGGAAGCACTCGGTGGGAAGGTTCCGCAGAAGATTCGCGAAGATCCTGAAGTTGGCGGCGCCGCGCGGGATATCGACATTGCAGGCCCAGCCGACGGGCTTGCCCGTATCGGCGATCTCGGCCTGCAGGAACTCATCGAAGCGCTCCATGATCCTGTCGGCGACCTTCGCCAGCAGATCGAGCCGGGCATTCACCGGCATCGTCCCCCAGGCCCCCTGCAGCGCACGCGCCGCCGCCTGCACCGCGCGGTCCACATCCTCCGCACCGGCCTCGGCCACCTGGGCCACCACGCGCCCGGTCACCGGACTGATGTCGGAAAAGGTGCGCCCGCCGGCGGCATCGACGAATTCTCCGTCGATGAAAAGGCGAAGCTGCCGCGGCGCTTCCATTGCAGCCGGTTCCTTCAGGGATTTCGATTCGATATCGAGCATGGTCGTAGATCGTTCGGGAGCCGGTAGCCGGGGGGGCGCCGAACCGGGAGGAACGGGATCATATTTCCACAACTCCCGTGTGCTACCGCATCATGGTTTCGGATTGTTCCTTCGATACGCCGGCGGTTGATAGTGGCTGGCAGAGATCGGAGAGTGTTCCTGTATACGAAGTGATCGCCGGCGCGGCTGCCGGAGATGCTCCGGCGGAGCATATATCCCATCCTCCGGCTGCTGACAACCCGGTGCCGATGAAGGCACTGGCGGGCGGCGGGCGCGCCGGAACCGCCGGCCGGTCAAGTTACATCCTTGCGCGGCGGTTTCGCAAATGACGGAACACGGGGCATGCGCGCAGGCACGGCTCCCGCCCTTCCTGATGGCCGGCATTGCCGACCGCGACGTATTTTCGCGTCCGACAATTGATTACGAAGAGATTCAGTTCAATCGCATGGACAGCACGCTTACCTCGCTTTCAGCCTATCTGACGGCACAGAATTTTACAACGGCGCTCGTTTCCTTCGGCTGGAAGCTGCTGAGTGCGGTCGTCGTACTGCTGATGGGGCTGGTGCTCATCAAGATGGTGACATCGCTGCTGCGGAGCGCTCTGCGACGGACCGTGCACGACACGACGATCCGCTATTATACGCTCAGCGCCACCAAGATTCTGCTCTGGGTGGTGCTGATACTGATTCTGCTGGGCATCTTCGGCATCCAGACCACATCGCTGGTGGCGATTCTGGGAGCCGCCGGCCTTGCCGTCGGGCTTGCGCTGCAGGGATCGCTCTCGAACTTCGCAGCCGGCTTCATGCTCATGATCTTCCGCCCGTTCAAGGCTGGCGATGAGATCGAGGTGGCCGGGGTTTCCGGAACCGTGATCGAGATCGGCATCTTCTCCACCATCGTCGATACGCCGGAGCATGTGCGGGCATTCATACCGAATGGGACGATCTTCTCCGGCGTGATCCGGAACAAGAGCCTGAACGAATATCTCCGGCTGGAGATCAAGATCTCCGTCGATAAGGACACGGATATCACGCGGACGCAGCAGATCATTCAGCGGCTGCTGGCGGGCAACGACATGATACTGGAAGTTCCGCGCCCGGAGGTGCAGGTGGTGGAGAATCCGGCCGAGGGAATAATGATCGCCGTGCGCCCGTATGTGAAACTTCGTTATGCCGACAGCGTGCTTACCGTCGTAAGCAAGGAGGTGCGCGAGGAACTGCGTGCGGCCGGCATTATGGTGCTCAGGTAGCCGCCAGCCCATGCATTACAGCTTCGTCATGAAGCATGATTCCATGGCGGGTAAATGCGCGAAGAATGTAACTTGGTCCCCCCCCGGCATCATCTCATCCTGATTCCTTCGTTCAAACATCCTTCGGCGTCTCCGCCGGCTCATGCTTTCGGCCATGCTCCATCGTGAAGAAGATATCGCCCAGAAGCTTGTTGCGCTTTACGCTGAAGCGTTCACCACAGCGCTCGACACTCCAGAAGCATTTCTGAACGGGCTGATCGCAGCAATCAAACGCATCGTCTCCTGCGACGGCCTGCTGATGATCCTGGAACCCGACCGGACCGATGACCTCGGCTCCGAAACGATCGCCCATATCCACTTTCCCAGGAATCCGGAGCCCGGGGAGACACCGAGGATCGAGACCGAACCGCTCACCACGGAAGCGGGAAAGGATCTGCTGGATGAACTGATAGCCAGGGGGGAGAAGGATCTGCAACAGGTGGCCGATGCCCGCTTCCCCGGCCATACCGCCATTCATACCTACTGGTTCCGCACCGAGCGTCGGCCGCGCATTGCGGGCTGCATCTTCCGCGCACAGCGCCCGGAACAGCCGGCAGGGAAATTTACGGCATCGGAACTGGGCACCCTGGACGTCTGTGAGCGACATATCGCGCTCTGCCTGCGCGTTCATGGCGAACTGAACCGCCCGCGGCGCGACAGCTTCGACTTCTTCGCCGATATCTGCCGTGAAATTGCGCATGCCAGCGGTCTCACCAATTCGGAATACCGCGTGCTTAGAAAAATAGTTGAAGGGGCGAGCAACAATGAAATCTGCCGCGACTTCGGAATTTCTCTCGCCACGGTTAAAACCCACATTTCCCACATCCTCCAGAAAACGAACTGCCGTAACCGGGCAGATCTGATAGGCACGTATTTTTCGTCGAAAAAGGCGATCGCCAGATGAAGCGGATATAATCAGCCTAAAGGCTGATGTGCGGCGGGGTTGCGGCGTAGTAGTTTCGGTGAAGTTTTGCGGCGATGGCCTTCAGGTCTCTGCCTATTTTCACCCAGATCCTCCGGCCCTGCCCGTTAATTCCGGATCACATTGCATCCGGAGAGCAGCCGTCGGAACTTCGCATCGAGATTTCCAGAAATACCCGTGTCTGAAGAAAGTGCAGCGAGCATGACTCCGTCATCGCGAACTGCATTATCTCAAGGCTCTGCCGACTGGGGGGGAGGCAGAGCCTTACTGTTTTCGCCAGCACTGCCACGCTCGCGGTAAATCCGGCAGATGGAGATGCCACCGACGCAATCCGTGATGGGAGGGTATGAAGGATGGGGTCGGCCGGAACGGAGAGAATCCACGCCGGCGTTCATGGCGGATTACAGCTTCCGCCGTTCGATCCCGCGGGCGTTCCTGCGCATCCCCTCGGGGGTGGCGCGCCGCACCGGGCTTCCCTGGAAACGTTCCTGGAATTCCTCGTCCGACATTTCGCGCAGTTGCGCAATCGTCAGATCGAGCACGCCCGGCCTCGGCTCGAATGCCGGCTCGTCCGTCGGCTGCTGAAAACGGTTCCACGGACAGACATCCTGGCAGATGTCGCAGCCGAATGCCCAGCTCTCCATGCGCTCCCCAAGTTCGACGGGCAGTTCATCCTTCGGCTTCTGTTCGATGGTGATATAGCTGATGCAGCGGGTGCCGTCGAGCTGGTACGGGGCGATGATGGCATCGGTGGGACAGGCGTCGATGCAGCGGGTGCAGCTCCCGCAGAAATCGGGAATCGTCGGCGTATACTCGAACTCCAGCGATGATACAAGCACACCGAGGAAGACCCAGCTCCCCAGCCCCCGCGTGATGACATTGGTATGTTTCCCCATCCAGCCGATCCCCGCGCGCACCGCCCACTGTTTCTCCAGCACCGGCCCGGTATCTACATACCATCGCGACTCGGCATCGGGAACCAGCGTCTGCAGAAACCCATGAAGCCTTTTGAGCTTCCGCGGCAGGACGTTGTGGTAATCGCGTCCCCAGGCATAGCGGCTTATCTTCGCCCTCCCCGGCACCTCCGCGTGATGATGCGACGTGTAGTAGTTTCTGGCGACCACGATCACCGACCGCGCCGAGGGAAGTATCTCGCGGATATCGATGCGGCGTTCGATGTTCCGCTCCATCCACTGCATGGAGCCGTGGAAACCGCGGGCGATCCATTCTCCGTAGCGCGCTCCCTCCTCCTCCATCCGTCCGGCCGGCGCAAATCCCACAACGTCGAAGCCGAGTTCCTCCAGCACATACCGGCGCACCAGCGCCGTGCGCTCGGCCGGAGCGGGGGCGCCGCCATATTCCTTCAGATCGTCCACGTCGGCTCTTCCGGTTCCGGCTTCTCCAGCATCACGTCGTCGCCATCGAGGTAGATCTCGTAGGTCTTCAGCCTGCCGTTGCCGCCGAGCGCCTTGCCGGTCCGGAGATCGTACACCCAGCCATGCAGGGGACAGGTGATGGTGCAGTCCTCGATATATCCCTCCGATATCACCGGCGCATGCTGATGCGGGCAGATGTTGCTCACCGCATAGAGCTGCTCGTCGATCATGAAGATCGCCACCTGCGTCTCCTCGTCGAATATGATCTCCCGTCCTCTGCGCCGTGACAGTTCTCTGATCGAACAGGCTCTGATGAATTCCTTCATGATATTCCGATGTGCGGACGATCACCTATTCCCACGTGATATCGAATGTATGCGCATTCGTGATGGCGGGCTGGAAATCCGCCCCTGCGGGGACACATCCCATGATCGCTTTTTGCCTTTTGACTTTTGCCTTTTGACTTTTGCCTTTTGACTTCTCCCCGCCCCTGAACTTCGCACGTTCAACTGTTAACTCCCCCCATTTCCCCTGCAATCTCGAACCCCTTCCTGCCGGCCTCGATACGGACGGTCTGCGTGAACGCATCGTGCTCGAAACAGAGAAGCCAGCCGCGCTCGTACGCCTCCGGCAGAAATGCCTTCTTCTCCTCCAGCGTTGTGAGCGGAAAATTGTCGTAGCCCATGATGTAGGGGAACGGCAGATGAGCGCTCGTCGGAATCAGATCGGCGCAGTAGACGAGACCGGCCGGCGTGCTGTCGTCACCGTGGATGATTACGATCTGCATTGCACGGGTGTGACCGAAGAGCGGGCGAAGCTCGATCCCCGGAAACAGCTCGCCGGCTCCATCCAGCGTCTCCAGCATGTCCCGCTCCGCCACCGGCTCCCAGTTCTCCGGCATGAAGCTGGCGCGATCCTTATCGGTGGGATTGCGTCCCCACATGAGCTGCTCGCGCTGGACGTAGTGCCGCGCATTCAGGAACGTCGGGACGAGATTTCCCTCCTCGTCAAAGCGGGTTGAGCCGCCGGCATGATCGAAATGGAGATGCGTGTAGATGAAATGCGTCACATCCTCCGGCCACACCCCGTGCGCGGCAAGCTCTCCGGCAAGCGTATAACGGCTGCGATCGACAGCATAGATCTTCTCCAGCTTCTCCCCCATCTTCTCGCCGCACCCCGCATCGGCCACGATCGTCCTCCCCTCGCCGCGAATCAGGAGCGCCCGCGCCGACATCGCTATCCGGTTCTGCTCGTCGATATGCGGATACGCTTTCGCCCACAGGTTCTTCGGCACCACGCCGAACATCGCGCCGCCATCGAGCGCGAAGCGGCAGGTTTCGATCACATCAACTTCATACCGACCGATCTTCATTGTTTGTCCCTGTAGAGTTTTCGATGCGTGTCCGGCGCCCTCCGGAGCTTCCGGCATGCGATATGCGCCGGACCATCAGTGCATTCCGCTTCGCCGGCCGCATCAGGCGGGATAATGTCCGGCTTCTCGGGAAATTGTCCAACATCGGCGGCGATGACAGGGTGCTCCGTTACGTTACGAACTGTACGGTCGAAATGCCGTTACCGGCGCCATCAGGGACAGCGCCCCCGTTCCATCCACGTTTTTCGCAGGAATTCAAGGACTCCGGATCGGCCAAAGTTGCGCCTCTCCCTTCAATTCCCGATGTTGCAGTTCTTTCGCACATCCGGAAGAGGCGGGCTTCCCGGAGCTTTGAAATCATCCGCGATGTTACAGCAGATTACCGCGCGTAACATCGTCAGTTCCCCGGGCGTAACCGGAATTCCGATGATGGCGGGGAGCGTCTGGCCGGCCGTTCGTCTTCGACTGCTCGTCTTCGACTGCGTACAACTACGATCATAAAGGGATAGAGAAGAACATGCTTAACAGTTTCAATGCCCGCGCGACGCTGAAGGTTGGAGACCGCTCCTACAACATCTTCCGTCTCGACGCCCTGGCCGGAGAAGGGGTCGATCTTGCCCGGCTTCCCTACTCGCTCCGTATCCTTCTGGAAAATCTTCTCCGCACCGAAGACAACCTCTCCGTAAACGCCGATGACATCCGGGCGCTCTGCAGGTGGGACCCGTCGGAGACATCGAGCAGGGAGATCGCATATACACCGGCCCGCGTGCTGTTGCAGGATTTTACCGGCGTCCCTGCCGTCGTGGATCTGGCCGCCATGCGCGACGCGATGGCCAGGATGGGGGGCGAGGCCTCGCGCATCAACCCGCTGCAGCCCGCCGAGCTCGTGATCGATCACTCGGTGCAGGTCGATGCGTTCGGATCGGACATCGCATTCGAGATCAATACGAAGCTCGAATACGAGAGGAACAGGGAGCGCTACCAGTTCCTGCGCTGGGGACAGAAGGCGTTCGAGAATTTCAGGGTTGTGCCGCCGGAAACCGGCATCGTCCACCAGGTGAACCTGGAATATCTGGCACGTGTGGTCTTCGCAGCACCGGCGAAGAGCGGCAGCGGAGAACTTCCGACGGCCTATCCCGATACGCTGGTCGGCACGGACTCGCACACGACGATGGTCAACGGCCTGGGCGTACTCGGCTGGGGCGTCGGCGGCATCGAGGCGGAGGCGGCGATGCTGGGGCAGCCGGTGTCGATGCTCATTCCGAAGGTCGTGGGCTTCAAGTTTACCGGCAGGCTGGCCGAAGGCGCCACCGCCACCGACCTGGTGCTGGTGGTGACGCAGATGCTGCGCAAACATGGCGTGGTCGGCAAGTTCGTGGAGTTCTACGGCGCCGGCCTGGCGGGACTGCCGCTGGCGGATCGCGCGACCATCGCCAACATGGCGCCGGAGTACGGCGCCACCTGCGGCATCTTTCCGGTGGATGAGGAGACGCTCCGCTATCTGCGCTTCACGGGGCGAAGCGAGGAGGATGTGGCTCTCGTGGAAGCCTATATGAAGGAGCAGGGGCTGTTCCATACCGCCGACTCCCCGGAGGCGAACTACAGCGAGCATCTGGAACTGGACCTCGGGACGGTGCGGCCGAGCATCGCCGGACCGAAGCGCCCGCAGGACAGGATTCTGCTCACCGACGCGAAGAAGTCGTTCTATGAAACGATGCGCCTGATCATGGGCCCCGCCCCCAGCACGTCGGAGAAGGTCGTCGGCAGATGGGAGGGCGAAGGAGGACAGATCGAAGACGGGCTTCGGATGGAGGATTTCTCCAAGGACCCCTCGGCCGTCCGGTTCACCATGAAGAGCGCGGAACATGTGCTGCATCATGGCTCGGTGGTGATCGCAGCCATCACAAGCTGCACCAATACCTCGAACCCATCGGTGATGATCGCTGCCGGCCTGCTCGCCAAGAAGGCGGCGATGCGCGGACTCTGCACCCGGCCCTGGGTGAAGACCTCGCTGGCCCCCGGTTCAAAGGTCGTTACCGAATACTTCAGGCGGTCGGGCCTCGACTCCTATCTCGATCAACTGGGCTTCCAGACCGTCGGCTACGGCTGCACAACATGTATCGGCAACTCCGGTCCGCTCCCGCCGGAGATCTCCAACGCAGTCAACGAGGGGAATCTGGTGGTCTGCTCGGTTCTTTCGGGCAATCGCAATTTCGAGGGGCGCATCAACCCCGATGTGAAGGCGAACTACCTGATGTCGCCGCCGCTGGTGGTGGCCTACGCAATCGCCGGCAGGATGGACATCGATATGTACAACGACCCGCTCGGCATCGACGCCGATGGCAACAAGGTCTACCTGCGCGACATCTGGCCGACGCGCCAGGAGGTACAGGAGGTGATCGAGGAGGCCATCCAGTCGGACATGTATGCCAGAACCTATGCCGAGGTCTTTACCGGCGACGAGCACTGGCAGGCGCTTGAGATACCGGAGGGACAGCTCTTCGCATGGGATGATGATTCCACGTACATCAAGAACCCTCCCTACTTCACGAACATGTCGCACGAGGCGCCGGAGCACTTCGAGGAGGTTAGAGGGGCGCGCGTCCTGGCGATGCTCGGCCACAGCGTGACGACGGATCATATCTCCCCCGCCGGAAGCATCAAGGCCGATTCCCCGGCCGGGCGCTATCTGGTGGAGCATGGAGTGGCGCCGAAGGACTTCAACTCCTACGGTTCGCGCCGCGGCAACCATGAGGTCATGATGCGCGGCACGTTCGCGAACATCCGGCTGCGCAACCAGCTTGTGCCGGGTGTGGAGGGAGGATATACGACCTATCTGCCGACCGGCGAGGTCGCATCCATCTACGACGCCGCCATGCGTTATCAGGAGAGTGGAACGCCGCTCCTGGTGCTGGCCGGAAAGGAATACGGTTCGGGCTCCAGCCGCGACTGGGCGGCCAAGGGAACGCTCCTGCTCGGCGTCCGCGCCGTGATCGCCGAGAGCTACGAGCGTATTCATCGCTCCAATCTCGTCGGGATGGGCGTGCTGCCGCTGGAATTCCTGCGCGAGGAATGCGCCGAGAACCTGGGCCTGACGGGACGCGAGACCTACGATATCATCGGATTGAACGAACTGTTCGCCGAAGGATTTCCGGAGGAACGGGTGGTGAAGGTGACGGCGAAGCGCGATGATGGCGCAACGATCGAGTTCTCCGCCCGCGTCCGCATCGATACGCCGCAGGAACTGCTCTACTACCGTCACGGCGGCATCCTGCAGTACGTGCTGCGCCAGCTCCTTGGCGACAAGAGCGAGCCTGAAGCGGTCTCCGGCGGAGTCTCCACCGTCGGCGCCCCGCAGACCGGAAGCATTCCGACGTAGGAGCTGGCTGGTGGCTGGTCGTCGGTCGCGTTAGTGGAGCATCGGGTTCTTCTCTTCCATCAACGGCCGGCACCGCGGCTACATGAAATGCAGGGCCGGCGATGAGGATGTCATCGCCGGCCTTTTCATATCCGGGAATGTCCGCAGCAATGCCGCGAATTCCATCCCCGCCTTCATTCCCCCAACTTTTAATTCCGACTGTTGAATTTCCATCTCCGCCCCATTATCAGCGCAAGAATGACGCCCGCGACGAATCCGCCGGCATGCGCGGCATAGGCGATGCCGCCGCCATCGGTCTGCTCCGTACGGGCAATGGTGGCCACGGTGGCGAAGAACTGCTGGAGCGCCCAGAAGCCGATCATCATCCAGGCAGGGACATGGAAGACACCGTAGCCCCAGAAGACGCTCACGCGATTGTGGCGGAACATGATGATGTAGGCGCCGAGCACCCCGGAAATCGCGCCGGAAGCGCCAACGCTCGGAATCGACGAGCTGGCGTTCAGCATGACGTAGACCACGCTCGCGGCAAGGCCGGTGACGAGGTAGAAGATCAGGAAGCGGAGGTGTCCCAAGCGGTCCTCGACGTTATCGCCGAAGACCTTCAGGAAGAGCATGTTGCCGAAGATGTGGGCGAATCCGCCGTGGATGAACATCGACGAGAGCAGGGTGTGAAGCTCCTGTCCGTCCGCGATCTCACGGGGCACGGTGCCCCAGTCCATGATGAATGCCTGCAGGCTGTCGCCGAGGATGAGCTCGTAGACGAACACGAGCACGTTGAGGCCGATCAGAACCCACGTGACGAGGCTGAAGCGGGTGATCTCGCTGTTGTCATCACCGATCGGGAACATTGCGCATCTCTTTTGAAAAGGTTTTCCTCCGCCACACCGGGCTGAAGCCTTCCTCCCGCACGGCAAGTACCGTGCCCGCCACCGGCCGGCCGATGAACGGATGAACGGGCGGATATCGCCGGGATGGGTCCTGATGCCGGGCAGCGACACACCCGCTCCGCCGGCGCCACGGCCGAAGACGGGGCTCATAACACGACCAGCCAATCGACGGCGACTGGCTGGCAATGAACATTGGCGGAGCGCGCGTGCGCTACTTCTTCGATGCGCCCCGTTTGGGCGGAACAGGTTCCTCGCTGCTCGCGGGGGCCTTCTTCGTCGTCCGTCTCTTCTTTTCCGGCGCGGGCACCGGGGCATCGGGCTCCTCCACGGCGGGCTTCCTGGCGCTCTTCCTCGCCGCCGGCTTCACGGCCGTCTCCCCGGCATCGGTACCGGTACCCTTTTCAACGGAAGCCTTCGTTCGCCGCCCCTTCGTCGGGGTGGTCTCCTCCGATGGAGCCTCGCTCGGCGCGGACGTCCTGGCCTTCGAGGCCGTACGTTTTGTCTTCGCCGCCGGAACCTCGGAGGCCGCATCGGCGGATGCGGCAGCACTCTTCTTCGATGCGCCCGGCGCCCTGCGGCGGGTAGTCGTTGCAGGAGCCTCGGCGGAAGACTCCACGGCCCCGGCTGCGGGCTCCTCCGGCGCGGCCTGGGCTCCACCAGCGGGTACATCAGGTACATCACCCACATCCGGAGCGGCGGCCTCCGGAGAAGGGGCAGCCGACTCCTCCTTCGTCATCCTCCTCCCCCTCCTGTCCCCTCCCTGCTTCACGTTCATTTCAGGCTCGATGAAGCCTTCCGGTTCGATCACCTGGATGCTGTCCATCCAGAGTCCATCGCCCGGCTCCGTTATCTCCCGGACGCCATCATCGTTTCGCGCCGGGGTGGAACGATTTTTCCGCTCCCGTTCGTTGCGGCGCCGCTCATCCTTCTCGCGCCCTTCACCGCGGCGCCCTTCGTCGCGGCGCTCGTTCGGCCGTCCCTCCCCGCGCCGTTCCTCCCCGCGCGGCTGCTTCGCAGAGGGCTTCGCCTCGCCCGGCTCCGTCGCCTCCCGCGTTCCGGCGGGGCGCTCGTCGCGCGGCTGCTCCGTGGCCGGCTGGTCCGTACCGGCACCGGTCTCCACGGGTTCGGGAGCCGGCTGCTGCTGTTCGGCTGCTGCCGCATCGGCGGGCTGCCCTTCTCCCGCGCCACGATTCCGCTTGCGCTTGCGGCGGCGCTTCTTTCGCTTCCGTTCCGCATCCCCCTCGGCCGGCGATTCGGCCGGCGATTCCGCCGCCTCCGTTCGCTGCTGCGCCGGTGCAGGCTGCTGTCGCGCGACCGGCTGCTCGCTGCGTGACGGCGCCGGTGCGGGCTGGGGCTCCGGAGCAGGAACAGGCTTCTTGTGAAAGATATCCTGGTGCACGCGGTCCAGCAGCATCGCCAGCAGCATCGATTCATCCTCGCTCTCGACGAGGTTCTTCGCCAGCAGGAGGAACCGCTTCATGCGCTCGCGCTCCAGGCGGGTGACGCCGGTGCGGAACTGGTCTTCGAGGGCGATCGTCAGGCGCTCGCCCATACGCTGCGCCACCTCCTCGGATGTCGGCACCGGAAGCTCCACGAATTCGACGTTGTAGCGCCGCGCGATCTTCTTCAGATCCGATTTCTCCGACATGTTGGAGATGAGCGTAATCACCACGCCGGTGTTTCCCGCGCGCGCCGTTCGCCCCGCTCTGTGAACGTAGCTGTCGGGGTCCTTCGGGACGTCGTACTGGATCACATGCGAGAGATCGCTGATGTCGATGCCGCGCGCGGCCACATCGGTGGCGACAAGGAAGCGGGTCTCGCCGTTGCGGATACGTGCCATTGCGCGCTCGCGCGACTTCTGATCCAGATCACCCGAAAGCTGGTCGGCATTGTATCCATAGTTGCGAAGCACCGTCGCAAGATACTCCACCTCCATCTTCGTGTTGCAGAAGATGATCACCGAGTCGGGATTCTCCAGCTCGATCAGCCGCATCAGCATGATATCCTTCTCCAGCGGAGGCACATCATAGAACCGATGCTCCATCGTGGAGACGGTCACATTGCCGGAGCTGAGCGAAAGGAACTCGGGCTCGCGCAGGAACTCGCGTGCCAGCAACTGCACCTTGTACGGCATCGTGGCCGAGAACATCCACGACGAACGCTCGCGCGGCAGATAGCGCCGCAGTTCGCGCATGTCGGGATAGAAGCCCATCGAGAGCATCTCATCGGCTTCGTCGAAGACCAGAATATGCAGACGATCGAGATTGAGAGAGCGGCGGCCGATATGGTCCAGCACGCGTCCGGGCGTGCCGATGATCATCTGCGCTCCGGCGCGAAGCGACTGAAGCTGGGAGTTGTAACCGACGCCCCCGTAGAGGAGCGCCCCCTCGATTCCCGTTCCCTGGCCGAGAATCTGGAACTCCTTGTAGACCTGCCCGGCAAGCTCGCGCGTCGGCACCAGCACCAGCGCCTGAGGATGACGCCGCCCGGGATCGATCTTCATCAGCAGCGGAATCAGAAATGCGCCGGTCTTGCCGGACCCTGTACGCGATTGCACAATCATGTCACGGTCGGCAAGCAGATAGGGAACGGCTTTCGCCTGCACCGGCATCGGCCGGCGCCACCCCATCCCCTCGACCGATTCCCGCATGACGGGGGGAAGCTGGTCGAACGTAAACTCGGGAAGCTTGTTCTCCGGTTCCGTCAGAATCTCCTGCGAATTTTCGGGCATATGCTCCATAAGATCTGGAATATACGGAGCCATGAGGGATAGTGAACAATCGGGGCCTGTGTGACACAAACATCATGTTCCCAGCCATCGGGTTACGGACCCCTGAAGACTCCTGGCAGAATGCAGGCATCCGGGCATGATCGCAGCAATACCGGCTCCGGTCCGCAGTTGGTAGCCCGTCCGTCCGTGGCAGGAACGTTCTATGGTGCGCGCCGGACAGAATCATTGTGCGGGGCGTTGTAACGCACGCGCCTGCCTGTGGAGCATACAGACCGATTCAGGCGATGGACGCTGATGAAATGATGGCGATGATGCGCGGCTCCGGCCGCAAGCGGCTGCGATGACGGGAGGATACGGTCTCCTCCCGTGCAGCGCCACAAGCAACTACCCGGTGCGAACAGATCCCGGCGGGTATGGCGGAACCGGCATCCATGTCATCCCGGGGACGCCCTACTTCACATGGCGTTCGGCATGATAGCTGGACCGCACCAGCGGCCCCGACTCCACATGGCGGAAGCCCATCTCCAGGCCGATGTCGCGAAGCTCGTCGAACTCCTGCGGCGTCACGAACCGCTCCACCGGCAGATGTTCCTTCGTCGGCTGGAGGTACTGCCCCAGGGTGAGAATATCGACGCCATGCTCCACCAGATCGCGCATCGTCTGCAGCAGCTCCTCGCGCGGCTCTCCGAGTCCCAGCATGATACCGGTCTTGGCGAGCAGCCCCTGGCGCTTCGACTCGCGGAGCACGCGAAGCGTCCATTCGTACTTGGCCTGCGGCCGCACACGGCGATAGAGCGACGGGACGGTTTCCGTATTGTGGTTCAGCACATCCGGACGCGCATCGATGATGAGTTGGAGCAACGGCAGCCTCCCCTTGAAATCGGGAATCAGCACCTCGATGCCGACGCCGGGATTCAGCCGCCGCGTCTGGATGATCGTCTCCGCGAAAACTCCCGCGCCGCCATCGGCGAGCTCGTCACGATTGACCGAGGTGATGACGGCGTGCGTCAGATTCATCTGCCTGATCGCCTCGGCCACGCGCAGCGGCTCATCGACGTCGATCGTGCCGGGGCGCCCGGTCTTCACCGCACAGAAGCCGCACGATCGCGTGCAGGTATCTCCCAGGATCATGAACGTGGCCGTGCCGGCCGACCAGCACTCCGCCATGTTCGGGCAGCGCGCCTCCTCGCAGACCGTATGCAGCTCCTTCGAGCGCATCATCTGTTTAAGGAAGCGATAATTTTCTCCGGTGGGAATCTTCACCTTCAACCATTCCGGGCGGCGTTCCGTCGGCACGGCGGAACGCTGCGATGGCTGTACGACAGGGAGTTCAATGTCTTGAATGCTGATCATGCGAGATCCTGAAAGGGCGCGGCACGGGAAGCCGCGCGTACATACGAATGAGGCATGACGGGAGAAGGCCCCCCGCGGCCCGGCACGATGAATGCGGGAACAGCATCCACACGCCCCAACGACCAGCCCCAACCTATCTCCATCCTTTCCCCTCCCCCTTCACCTCTTCACTTTTTGCCTTTTGCCTTTTGCTTTTTGACTTCTACTCTCGCCTTCGGGACCCCCGCGATACCACGGGGGCCCCGCACTGGCACACATCAGAGCATCGTGTTCTCGTTGAAGCCCTCCAGGTTCTTCACCACATCGGCGAGGAACTTGCCGCCGAGCAGACCATCGATGATGCGATGATCGTGCGAGAGCGAGAGATAGACCATCGAACGGATGACGATCATATCCTGTCCCATCACTTCACGAACCACCGGGCGCTTCTGGATGGCGCCGGTGCCGAGGATGGCCACCTGCGGCTGGTTGATGATCGGCGCGCCATGAAGCAGGCCGAAGACGCCGTAGTTGGTGAGCGTGAAGGTGCCGCCGGCGATCTCGTCGGGTGTAAGCTGCTTGTTGCGCGCGCGGGTCGCCAGATCGTTTACCGCGTGCGCCAGCCCTGTGATGTTCATCCGGTCGGCATCCTTGATCACCGGAACGATCAGGTTGCCATCGGGGAGCGCGGTCGCCACACCGATGTTGATCCGCTTCTTGACGATCACGTTGGTCCCCTCCACCGAAGCGTTCACCCACGGATTGTCGCGCAGCGCGCGGGCCACCGCCGCGATGAAGAACGGCGTATAGGTCAGCTTCAGCCCCTCGCGCTTCTCAAATTCCTTCTTGCTTCCCTCGCGCAGATGAACCAGTTCGGTGACGTCGGCCTCGCCGACCTCCGTCACATGCGGCGACGTGTGCTTGGAACGGACCATGTGCTCGGCGATAAGCTGGCGCATGCGATCCATCGGCACCACCTCGACATCGGGGCCGTACTCCTTCTGCAGCGCGGGAGCCGAAGGGCTCTTGGCGGCCGACTGGGTCTCGGGCGCCTTCGCCGACTGCCCGGCGGGCTTCGCCTGCGGCTGTTCCGCCGGCTTCGCGGCCGGACGCGCGCCGCGGTCCTTTACATAGGCAAGCAGATCATCCTTCGTGACGCGCCCGCCATGCCCGGAGCCGTTCAGCGCATCCAGTTCCTGGACGCCGATCCCCTCCTTCGTCGCGATCGAGCGGACGAGCGGCGAATAGAAGCGATCGCCGCTGGTACGGGGAACGGGGCCGACCTCGCCAGCTGGTTCCATAACGGGCTGCGGAGCCTCGGTGCGCCGGGCGCCATTGCTCGGGGCAGGCTGCTGCGCCGGCTTTTCCGCGGGCTGCGGCTGCTCCGCCGGCTTCGCGGCTGGCTTTGCAGCAGACTTTGCCGCCGAAGCGGCGCCCGACGAAAGATAGGCGATGACATTCCCCACGCCCACCGTTTCATTCTCCTGCGCGACGATCTCCAGCAGCGTCCCTGCCGCTGGCGACGGAATCTCGGTATCGACCTTGTCCGTTGATATCTCCGCGATCACCTCGTCTCGCTCCACCTCGTCGCCTGGCCCCTTTAGCCACCGCAGAATGGTCCCCTCCTGAACCGATTCGCCCATCTTGGGCATCAGGATCGGGGTCCGCTCCCGGGCTTCAGTAGCGGCGCCCTCGGATTCCTGCGCCGGCTCCCCGCCGGATTCATCGGTCGCCTGTCCGGCGCCGGCCGGAGCGGATGCGTTCTCCCCGGATTCCACCTGCTCCTCGCCGGGCTGGGGCTCCGGCGGAGCCGATGCCTCCTGACCCGATGCGGACGGAGCTGATTCGGCCGGAGGAGCAGATTCCCCCCCCCCTCCTGCCGGCGCCTCGCCCGGCTGGCCGAGACGGGCGATCACGTTTCCGACGGCGACCGTTTCATTCTCCTGCGCGACGATCTCCAGCAGCGTCCCTGCCGCTGGCGACGGAATCTCGGTATCGACCTTGTCCGTTGATATCTCCGCGATCACCTCGTCTCGCTCCACCTCGTCGCCTGGCCCCTTTAGCCACCGCAGAATGGTCCCCTCCTGAACCGATTCGCCCATCTTGGGCATCAGAACATCAATTGCCATTGTCTTGTGTTCTCCCTGGGATAACGTTCTATCGATTATAGATGTATGATTGCCTGTCAGTATGCAGGAAAGAGGGGACGATGTGATCGCCCGCAACGAACGCCCCATGCGGGGCCATCATGAAACTGCCACGGCAGGCCGGTACTCCGGCAGATACCCCGGCGCCACCTCCGGCACAGCAGATTAAGTGCCGAAATCCTCCTCCATCGCTCCCCCCCTTCAGCAATCGGCCTCTTCAGCGCCGGAATCCCGGAGAATTGCGCCGCCTGGGGCACGGGAACGGGCGGACAATTTACAAAGCCTTCCCATGTTCGTTCGATTTTATTGCAATTAGAATCATCTTGACGCGTGGTGCCGGGAGCTGCCCGGCGTCCGGCCGATCCTCCATCCTCATGTTCCGCCGGCCTCCTCCCGGCATATCCCGGATTCATGGCCTGCCGCCGGGGAACCTCGCCCGTCACGAACCGTCCCTGCATGGCATGATGACATGTATCTACAATCCGAACCGCCTATACCGATAGCTTCGATCGCGATCGTCCCGCTCCCGGGATATGCACGGATCGACGCGGCATCCGGTTCAATGGCCGACCGGGATCTCGGCCAGGAACCAGTGCCGTCCAGGCGGGCGGCCTCTTCCTTCATCAGCATTGCATACCGCCCGGCTCCGGCAGGACCCGGGCGGCTCTGCGCCCCGGGGATATGAACGGGCCATACGGAATCAGCCGCCCCCGGAACTCCTTAACGTACAGGACAGAATGAGCCCGCCCGGCGGGCAGCATGCTGCGCTGCTGCAACAGGCGACGGACTACCAACCACCGGAGCCGGACTGGCAACGGGAATACTCTCCGGCGCTTCATACTGTCAGGCACTTCTAGCTAGGCTCGCCGCTATCGCGCAGTTGGGCCTCCGGCTGATACACCACCTTCTCGATGACATACCGTTTCGTCCCCGAAGGAGCGGTGAACTCCACCACCGCCCCCTCGGACTGCCCGAGCAGCGCCACCCCGAGCGGTGACAGCACGGATATCTTGAGCTGGTCAACATTCGCGTCGCCAGGATATACCAGCGTATATATAACCCGTTCCCCGCTCGGCATGTCGATCAGTTGTACGATGGAATTCATCGTAACAACAGTCTCCGGTATCGCAGATAACGCAACGATCGTGGCCTCATCCATTCTCGCCACAAGCTTCGCACGAGTGTTATCTGCTGATTCCGGCGCATTGGGCCTCCTTACCAGGTTGACCAGCCGGTTCCGATCAGGCTCTGTTAGAAAAAACATCTTCGACTCCAGATGATGAACGTTTGATTGATGTGCCGCCGATTATGACAGCGGATGCCCGAATGAAACATTACGAGCGGGATCGCTCGCTCCGCTCGGGCTGGTACAGCAACTCCTTGAGTACATACTTGATCGCACCCCCCGGAACCGCGCATTCAAAGAAATCGCCCTCGTTACAACCGAGCAGCGCGGTTCCGAGCGGAGACAGCAGAGAGAGCTGGCCCTGGCCGACACTGGCCTGCTGCGGGTACACCAGCGTGTACGTTTCCACCTCGCGCCGGGCCACATCCATGATCCGTACGGTCGAATACATCGACACGATCGTACGCGACAATCTGGTCTCCGGTACTATGACCGCACCATTCAGTTTGTCCTTCAGAAGGGCCATCTGCTCCCACTCGGAGACAAGTAATGGCCGGTAGTTCTTCAGAAAATCCATGATGCGGTACCGCTCTTCTGCGGAAATCACATACGTATGCATGACAATCCATCCTCTTGATGGGAAATTTTATGACTTCGTAAAAGTGATAGACAGGGTAGAGCCGGGGCGGCAGAGCATATCTGCTCGCCATTCTGGCCGGGATACATGTCTATACGAGTTATGGAAGAAAACGGTGGTACCCTCCGGACGCAGAAATTTCCAGCGGCGCAAACAGAAAACCGGCAGAATAATGTCTGTGACCGGTGTTCGAATGCCCTGGAAATCCGCCCGAAGATCTCGGGATCAGAGAAGCAAGACGGAGTGCCTCAGGAAGGAAAAGCGGAGCGACGATGCGAGAAACCGCGGCACATCGCCGGTGCGGGTGATGAAGCGGACATGGAAATCGCCAGAATATCGGCCCCGCGGAACGCCACGAAAGATATGTGGCGCAACGGCAATAGAAGCACGAACCGGCAGCGCAGCGGCGCTTCCGTCGTCAGCCACTTCTGGAACCGTGGATTGACTCGTCGTTGCCTCACAACAGCCGGCGGTTATGTTCATTTCTGAACATGCAAATGCCACCGGCAGCAGGAACTGCAGCGGCGCAGAAATAACCGTTATGATATCCTGGAAAATCACTGATCGAATATAGTCCTTTATTTCAGCGAAGTCAAGATGTGCGTCGCCAGACCCGCTCCAAATTGTTTCACAAACAAATGATGGCGCCATCGCTGGCCGTGGATGCGTGCGGCACCGGCGGTATGCCGCCCCTGGCGGAGAGCGGAGTGGCGACACCTTCGTCGTATTCGAGGAGACGCCGGAATCGAAGCTCCTCTTCTCAACGCAGCGCCCGGCTACCGAAAGGCCGCCGCGGAGCGGCCACGGCAGCTTGCAGGCCTTGATGCCGACGCGCCTATACGTCCGGAGAAATCAGGACAACGCTGAAGGAGGGTTGCGGACGGGATGGGACGGCGACTCCGGTGATCCGCAGGATGCACAGGAAGAATGCGGCCCCAAACCCGCTGCACGGCCTGTTCGAGAGAACGATCGGAGGGAAACGCTGCGCGGTGGAATATGAGCCGGAGGACGATCTGCGCGATACCGGGTAGATACCGCTGCCGGAGGATGGCGGCATCGAGGCGTCCCTGTGCCGCGAGGTACTTCCCATGCCGCCAACGCCTGATACGTTCCTTAACCGGCTGGAGCCTCGCCCGGGCGTACCTGTGCATCGGCGCAACAACGTGGTATGTCAGTCCGGATTGTTATGTCTGGCAGGCGCCGGCAGCATCACTTCCACCGAAAATGCACGAACAATCTCCCGAAATTCTTCGAGTCTTTTTCGACGCGGTGGTAGAGCGCTTTGATCTCCTTCTGCTCCAGAAAGCGCAACACCTTCTTCTTCAACTGTCCGGACCCCTTGCCGGGGATGATCTCCACCAGCGGCGCCTTCTTCTCCACCGCCTCGCGAATGATGCCATTCAGCGCGCGGTCGATGTCCTGACCCTTGTTGTAGATGTCATGCAGGTCAAGCTTCAGTTTCATCGTGATAATCCTGGAAAAACTTCGCTGATACGTACTGTAAAAAATAAAAAAACAATGCGGCGTCCGGCGCCGACGATCACCGTCATTGCGAGAAGCAGGGCAGCGCTCTCCCGGATTCGCCGTGTCTCCGATACGCGCGATTGCTTCGCTGCGCTCGCAATGACGATCGGCTGTCAGCATCCTGTACGGGAGAGGCTGCTGTCTGCATGCCATTACGATACACTCCACAAGCCGATGGCGCTGCACGATCAGGCGTGAAGCGCGTCCAGGAGCCGTGCCGCAGTCGCTTCCGGACGATACCAGTCGAGGCCTGCGGCGGCACGCTCCGCCACATGCATGTAAAAGGCGTCATCCTCCAGCAACCGGCGGGCGATTCGGGTGGCGCCATCGATGTCGTATGGAGTTTCCACGGTCAGGTCCGGGAAGAGATCAGGTGCATGCCCGGTCTCGCGCGTGGAAACAACCGGAATGCCGAGCGCCGCGGCGTCGATCACATACCGTCCCCAGGTATAGCGCGTGTCGAGATTCATCCAGAGGAGCGATTGCGATGCGCGCTCGAAAAATGCGACAAGATTGGTCTTCGGGAGAACGGTGAGCGCTGGATCGCCATAGAGATCCGCGGCGCGGCGGACGTAACGGAGCTTGTCGAAGGTGCGGTGTCTGGCAAGTTCGCGAGGGCGGCGGGAGAAGGTATCCTCATAACCGTACATCGGAATATTCAGCGGGCGGGCAGCGAGATAATCGAGCGGCCGGGCAAGAAGAAATGCGCAGAGGAATACTTCACGGCGGCGCTCCTCCACCGGCACATGATACGCCCGCACGCCGTCCACCGGATAGGGGATGCCGATATAGCGAACCGGAGTTGACGTAAGCTCCCCCAGGAGGCCGATGCCATGCCTGTTGATGGCGATCACCATGTCGCACCTGTCCGCAACCTCTCCCCATGTCCTCCAGCGCTCGTGCAGCAGCGACAGATCACCTTCATACAGCCCGACGACCTTCGCCCTCCGTCCCGCCCCATCATCCAGCAAACGCTTGTAATGCCCCAGCGCCGCAGGATTCATATTCAGGATTATCAGATCATACCCACTGAAATCCTCGCGCCGCAGCTCCCTCCACATCTTATACTCTCCCCGCAACGCATACACCCACGCCTCGACGCCATTCGTCGATGCCTCCTCATGCGCGCGATCGCTCCAGCGCCACATGCCGGGATTCCCACCGCAGACAAGGGAACGCAATGACAGGTTGGTTAAAGGCAAAAGGCAAAAGGCAAAAGGCAAAAGGCAAAAGGCAAAAGGCAAAAGGCAAAAGGCAAAAGGCAAAAGGCAAAAGGCAAAAGGCAAAAGGCAAAAGGCAAAAGGCAAAAATTAGCACCTATAGACGATTTGTCAAGGCAAAAAGTAATCCTCCGCAGCCCATTCCTCAATTTTTTTACTTTTGACTTTTTACTTTTGACTTTGCCCCCCCCTCTTCCTACCCCGCCGCTTCGAGCAGACGGCCAACGATCTCCTGCGGCGTCACATTGTCAGCCTCGGCGTTGAAGTTGGTGACGATGCGGTGTCGGAGCACGGGGAGCGCAACGGCGCGTACGTCCTCGATGCCGGGAGAGAAACGGCCGTAGAGCACCGAGCGGGTCTTGGCGCCGAGGATCAGGTATTGCGATGCGCGCGGGCCGGCACCGTAGCTGAGAAAATCCTGGACGAACTTCGGGGATTCGTCCGCCTTCGGGCGCGTCATCGCAACCAGCCGGACGGCATATTCGATTACATTGTCGGCCACCGGAACGCGGCGGACCAGATCCTGGGCCGCGATGATCTGCGATGCGTTCATCACCTCCCGAAGCTGTGGCACCCCGCCTGTGGTCGTCTGTTTTACGATCTGCACCTCCTCGGCAAAGGAGGGATAGTCCAGCCAGAGATTGAACATGAATCGGTCGAGCTGCGCCTCGGGGAGCGGGTAGGTTCCCTCCTGCTCGATCGGGTTCTGCGTGGCAAGGACGAAGAAGGGATCGGGAAGCGGATATGTCTGCCCCGCAGCTGTGACGTGGTGCTCCTGCATCGACTCCAGAAGCGCCGCCTGCGTCTTTGGAGGCGTACGGTTGATCTCGTCGGCCAGCACGATGTTGGCGAAGATCGGCCCCTTGACGAAGCGGAACATCTTTTCGCCGGTAGTCCGGTTATCCTCGATCACCTCGGTGCCCGTGATGTCCGATGGCATCAGATCCGGTGTGAACTGGACGCGGTTGAAGGAGAGATCGAGCACCTCCGCCAGCGTACGGATCAGAAGGGTCTTGGCCAGACCGGGGACGCCGATCAGCAGACAGTGGCCGCGCGCCATCAGTGAGATAAGAAGCTGCTCGATGATGGCCTCCTGCCCCACGATCACCTTGCCGATCTCCTCGCGCACCTGGTTGTACGATCCCTGGAGTGATGTAACTGCTTCTACGTCGTTTGCCACGGTTCTTCAGGATGATTGATGTAAAACGAACGGAACCCAAAGATATGAACCGCCACGAAAGGTTCCTGTGATAAAAGTCCGAACGAAAACTTCCGACGACAGCACCGGGGAACTGCATACCCCACCGTCCCGAACTTCCATAGGTTGCATAGCAAGGCGACGCGGTACCCGGCACATTCATCCCATCCCATCGTATCACGGATCATCGGATACGAAAGTCACCAGATCATCCATCCCCCCCGGACTCGCTCCCACGCACACACGCCCAGGATCAAATTTTTGCCTTTTGCCTTTTGACTTTTGACTTTTGCCCTCTGCCTTCCGCATACCCGGTCAGCCCGCCGCATCGGTCTCCTCCTCGCGGAGATCCATCATGGTCCGCCAGACCGCAAGCCAGATCTCCTCCCGCTTCGCGAAAACCCACAGGTCCCGCCCGGTGGAGAGATAACGGTGGCCATCGCGCTCGTAGATCATTTCGAATGCGAAGCTGGCGATGGCCGTATTGCCGGTCACATCCACCTGGTTTTCGGATTCACGGTATCTGATGACACGGCAGTGGGCAGTGAAGTCGGCGAAGCCGGCGACGATTGCATCGCGCCCCTCGCCGCGGCCGGAGAATCCCGGATGGACCATCACCATCCGATCGTGCAGCAGCGGAGCCAGGTCATCCGGACGGCCGTTCAGCCAGGCATCGTTGATGCGGCGCAGCGCCGCCGCCACCTCGTGGCGTTCTTCGATATCGGGCGGCGGCAGAGGAAGTGCAGCGCCGGAGAGAGCCGGTGCGGACGCCGAATCCTGCGCGGCGGAGGGGTGAGCATCATGCGGCGCAGCGGACGCCAGCGTGTTCAGCCTGAATTCGGAAAGCTCCAGCGCCACATGCGAGACCAGACGCTCCGCCTCCTCGTAATACGTCCGGTCCACCCTGAGATCGAGTCCGGCAGTACCGGCGCCCGGCAGGCCGTCGAATACGCTCATCGATGCCGGGCGCAGGACTATCGTCCATCGCATCAGCTGTTTCTTCAGAATGATCTCCCGGAGATCGTTCAATCCAAGCTTTATGGTCTTCACATCCGACGTCGCATGGCCCAGGTTCAGCGTCCTGTACTCCAGCGTCAGATACCCGTCGCGGTATGCCAGCAGGCCATCGACATCGATGACCCCATAGGTGATGATATCGCTTGTGGTCGGGCTCAGCTTGACAGGGACCGAAGGGAAATCGATCAGCATGACTACCATCCGGGAACGATGACATGAACGAATATGAATATCCTGCGACGGCGGACGGCCGCCATGTACGGCAGCGGAAATGCCGGCCGATAGCTGCCGACCGCGCGGATCAGCAACCACGATCAGTTCTTCTGATTCAGATAGCTGTAGGCAACCCACGCCATAAGCGCGCTGCCGACAGGAAGGATCTGCTCGTCGATGGTAAAGCGGGGGTTGTGAAGTCCCGCCACGCAGCCCTGCTCGGCCGTACCGGCGCCGATCCACCAGAAGGTGCCGGGGATCTTTTCGAGATAGTATGCGAAATCCTCCGCGCCCATCATGGGCGGAGCATCGAACACGGCCTGATCGCCGAGCATTCCGCGCGCCGCCTCCTGTGCGAACCGTGTGGCCCAGGGATCATTCTGCAGCGCCGGATATCCAAGTTCGATACGGAGATCATATTCTGTTCCGCTCCCCAGGCAGACCCCCTTGATGATATCCTCGATCTTTCGATGGGCGCTCCTCCGCCACTCCTCATCCATCGCGCGCAGCGTCCCCTCGATCTTCACCTCCTCCGGAATGATGTTGGTGGCGGAGCCTCCCTGGATCTTCCCGATGGTCAGGACGCCGGGGCTGAAGGGATCGAGCGTACGGCTCACCACCTTCTGCAGCGCCGTCACCAGCTCGCAGGCGGCGAGTACTGGATCGACCGAAAGCTGCGGCATCGCCGCATGGCCGCTCCTTCCCTTTATGGTGATGTAGATCTCATCGGCCGAGGCCATCATCGTACCGGGATAGAAGCCGACCGCCCCGGCCGGAACCATCGGCGCGACGTGCTGGCCGAAGATCGCATCAACCTTCGGATTCTCCAGAGCGCCCTCGGCGATCATCACCGAAGCGCCTCCGGGAAGCTTTTCCTCGCTCGGCTGCAGCAGGAACTTCACATTGCCGGGAAGCTCGTCACGAAGCTCCGAAAGGATCATCGCGGCACCGAGCGCCATAGTAGTATGCGAATCGTGACCGCACGCATGCATCCTGCCGGCATTGCGCGAGGCAAACGGCAGCCCCGTCTCCTCGTGGATCGGCAGCGCATCCATATCGCCGCGCAGCGCCACGCAGCGCGCGTCGTCGCCGGCCCGGCCGCCACGCAGCAACCCGACGACGCCGGTCTTCGCCACGTTTGCGCGCGTTTCGATGTTCAGCTCCTCCAGCACCCTGCGGACGAGAGCGGATGTCTCGTATTCCTCGAACGCAAGCTCCGGATTGGCATGTATCGTACGACGCAGCTCCACGAGCCGCACGGCGCGGCGCCTGGCGGCGGCGATGAAATCGTTGGGCGTGAGTGCCGACATGATCTGCTTGCCTCCTGTTGTGTTGAGAATGCGGGACGCGACTTCCGGCCCGGTACCGACGGAGCGAAGATAGTACATTGGCGAGATCAGTTGTGAGCGGTGAGCGGCATGAGCCGGGGATAGCGGTGGTATCCGGGGATAATAGTTGTTTTACCCGTACGGATCATCCCCTCCTGCCGCGAACCGGATCCGGGATCGTCGCGTCGCTCCTCGTAATAATATCAGGCAGTTCTTTCCGGCTGATTCCCGGCGGTTGCTATTCACTGTTCACGAACTCCCCCGCGAACAGCTTGCGGCGCGCTCCAGCAGGAGCTTGCGTTCACGGGCATTGCGGGTGAGCGACGCCGCGCGGGTGAACTCGGCGCATGCCTCCTGGAAGCGGCCGAGCCTGGCGAGAAAATCGCCCCGAACGCTCGGCAGGAAATGGTACTCCCTGAGCGATGGCTCGGAGAGCAGCGTATCGACGACCTCCAGCCCCACCGCAGGGCCATACGCCATCGCGAGCGCGACAGCACGATTCAATTCCACGACAGGGGAGGGCGCAAGCTGTGCAAGCGCATCGTACAGCGCCGCGATGCGCTCCCAGTCGGTCTCCCCGGCGGTGCGCGCGCGCGCATGACAGGCCGCGATGGCCGCCTGCAGCGCATATGGCCCGAACGCGCCACCAAGTTCCGCCGCACGCTCCAGCGCGGCCAGCCCGCGCCGGATAAGAAGCTGGTCCCACCGCGCCCGATTCTGGTCCATCAGCAGCACGGGCTCCCCGGAGGGGCCGGTCCGCGCCGCGGCTCGCGACGCCTGAATCTCCATGAGCGCCACCAGGCCATGCGCCTCGGACTCCTTTGGCACCAGCCCCACCAGGATGCGGCCGAGGCGCAGCGCGTCCTCGCACAGTGCAGGACGCATCCAGTCATCGCCGGCCGTGGCCGAGTAACCTTCGTTGAACACCAGGTAGATCACTTCGAGGACGGAGGAGAGACGGGGAGCAAGTTCGGCGCCGCGGGGCACCTCGAACGGAACGTGCGCCTCGCGCAGCGTCCGCTTGGCGCGCACGATCCGCTGCGCGATGGTAGGCTCGGGCACCAGAAATGCACGCGCTATCTCCTCGGTCGTCAATCCTCCGAGAAGACGGAGCGTAAGCGCCACACGCGCCTCGCGGGAAAGGATGGGATGGCAGGTGGTCAGGATAAGACGCAGCAGATCGTCGCCGATATGATCGTCGATCGCCGCATCATGATCGGGCATCTCGCGCCCGGCATCCAACTCGATGGCAAGCTCCCGGTGCTTGCGCTCGATGCGGGTGCTCCGCCGCAGCAGATCGATGGCACGGCGCTTCGCCGCGGCCATCAGCCAGGCGCCCGGGTTGTCCGGGACGCCCGACTCCGGCCACTGCTTCAGGGCGGCCACGAGCGCATCCTGCGCCAGATCCTCGGCGTCGCCGACATCGCGCACCAGGCGCGCCAGACCGGCAATGAGCTTCGCCGACTCGATGCGCCAGACCGCATCGATGGTGCGATGTATATCGGAAGATTGCATCGTGTCACCCCGCCGCTTCTACTCCGCCCCCCCGATCACCGATGGCGCCGCCGGCACAACGGCGGGATTCTCCGCCACCAGACGGACATCCATCTCCACATCCCCGACCACATCGGCGAACTTCCATCCCCAGTCTATCGCCTGTCCGATGCTATCGACCTGGAGCATGACGAAGCCGGCGATCAGTTCCTTCGACTCGGCGAAGGGCCCGTCGGTCACGGTGCGCCTGCCACCGCTGGAGACGAGACGCACCGCGTTCGAGCTCGGTTGCAGTCGCTCGGAGAAAAGAAGCGCTCCCGCATTCCGCATCTCCTCGAACAACTTTCCAATGCCGACCTGAACCTCCGGAGCCGGCGGAAGACCGGCCTCGGTATTCGCGTCGGCCTTGCGAACGATCATGAAGCGCGCCGTCGGGTCGTTCCCGGGCTTCGGCATCATGCCGAGATCCCACGGCTCCACCAGCGGGCGCACGTCCATCTCGACGTCGCCGACCACATCGGCGAACCGCCATGCCCATTCGACAGCCTCATCGAGCGACGAAGCGCGGATGATGGTAAAACCTGCCGGCAGCTCGTTCGCTCCGCTGAACGGTCCGTGCTGAACGGTCCGCCGCCCCTCCGAGAACATAAGCCGCACGCCGGCCGAGGTCGGCTTCAGCCCCTCGCCGGCCAGCACCACGCCCGCCTTCATCATCTGCCCCATCAGATCACCCATCGCTGCGATAAACTCGGGGCTCGGAGAGACTCCCGCTTCGGTGTTGCTGTCGGCCTTGTGCATCGCGATGACACGCATCGTACTATCTCCTGTTGGTTTCAGATGCAGGGACTGAGCCGCGGCCGGTTCCGGCAAGACTCTCATCCCGGCGTTTACGATACGTCGAATGGCGGATGACCACTTCGACATTCCCCGCGATTTTTTTTCAGGCTGCCGGAAAGAACCGTCCCGACGCACACGAACCGATGGCCGCTCATGGGGCAGGCGCCCGCGGCCGGCATCGTCGCCGGTCCGGAGCGATTCCCTCTGAACCGGCTGGACGCACATCACGGCTTCCGCCGCCGGGCTCGGCCGCGCACGGCGGCTTCATCACCCGGAGAATCTCTCTCACCCCTGCTTCGCCTCGCAGTTGATCATCCAGGGAATGCCGAAGCGATCGACGAGCATGCCGAAGCGTTCCGCCCAGAATGTCTGCTGGATCGGCATCTCCACCGTTCCCCCCTCCTCCAGTGCATGGAAAATCCGCTCCGCTTCGGCGGGATCATCAACCTGGAGCGATATGTACGCTCCCTGCGGCTTCGTATAACGAGGCTGGGGAGCATCGGAGCCCATCAGCACCGAGTCGCCGACCTTCATACGGGCATGCATCACCAGATCCTTCATATCCGGCGGCATCTGGTCGCCCCCTTCGGTTTCACCGAATGTGATCATCGCCTCCACCGTGCCGCCGAGGCATTCCTCGTAGAACCTGAAGGCGGTGGCGCAGTCGCCGTTGAAGTTGACATAGGGATTCACGTACATTGTCCACTCCTTGAGTTGCTTGTTGATGAGAGTGATTCATGGATGGAAATCACGCAGCCGGGCAGCGGCTGCCGATCCAGGTGGGGGGAATTCACCGGCCGGAGGGGATAGCCCCATCCGGCCGTGCAAATAATGTCCGTCGTTACTGCCGCGCCGCGATCTCCGCACGCAGCCGATCCTCCTGCTCTTTGAGCTCCGGCGTGAACTCCTCGCCGAAATCCTCGTTTTCGAACACTGGGCGGATCTCGATCTCGCTTTCTTCATTATCGGGGTTGGGACAGCGCCGCACCCATTCGATCGCCTCCTCCATCGACTTCACCTGCCATAGCCAGAATCCGGCGATCAACTCCTTCGTCTCGGCGAACGGACCGTCGATCACGCTGGTCTTCCCGCCGGAGAATCGTACACGCGCCCCCTTCGACGAGGGATGCAGTCCCTCGCCGGCGAGCATGATGCCCGCCTTCACCAGCTCCTCGTTGTAATTCCCCATCTCCCTGAGAAGCTGTTCGCTGGGCATGACGCCCGCTTCGCTCTGCTCATTTGCCTTGATGATGACCATGACTCGCATTGCCGTATCTCCTGTTGAGTTGTTCTGATGCAGGTGCCGGCTTCCGGAACATTTGAACCGGCGGCTCCCGCGCTTTCCATACACGTCGTGCGAGGAACCGGAAAATCGACACAAGGGAGAAAAATTTTTCGCGTCGCCGCGATCGCCGTACACGGAGCCTCCCCGGTGCCGATCGGCGCCGGCCGCAGCCGTGGTATATCACTGAAGAGATTGAGAGGCGCCTGGCGATGGAAGGGAAATCGCTGGCGTGCGCGCCGGCCTGGCTGCCGGCAATGCCGGGATCGGAACGGGACATTCCCAACCCCGGCGCTGGCGGCGAAGATACTATTCGCCATGAAACCGGAGCAGTGGTGCCGCCATATGATATGTCATGATCATGGAGCGGCAACCGCGGGGGCCGGCGTACGGATGCGCGCTCGCAGGAATGCCTGTTCGCACGCCCCGATGTTCAGCCTGCTGCGTAGCCGCACAGTCTTTGAAAAAAAGAAGCGTCCGCCGGACGGACCGGGGACGCTTCATCGAAGCATCTTCGGAGCAACATTTTTTTCCACGCGGATGTTCCGCTCGAATATGCGGAACCGGGATGGGTTACGCCCGGCGCATCACCGCCGTGCCTACTTTCCCGTTGAATACTCATAGAAGCCACGGCCGCTCTTGCGCCCCAGATGGCCGGCGGCGACCATCTTGCGCAGCAGCGGGCAGGGGCGATACTTGTCGTCGCCGAGTCCCTTGTGGAGCACCTCCATGATCGCCAGGCAGACGTCGAGGCCGATGAAATCGGCGAGCGTGAGCGGTCCCATCGGGTGCGCCATGCCGAGCTTCATGACGGTATCGATATCCTCCACCGACGCGACCCCCTCCATCACGCAGAAGATGGCCTCATTGATCATGGGCATCAGAATGCGATTGGAGATGAAGCCGGGATAATCCTGCACCTCCACCGGCACCTTGCCGAGCTGCTCGCTGAGCGCGCGGATGGTCTGGTAGGTTTCATCGCTGGTGGCGTAGCCACGGATGATCTCCACCAGCTTCATCACCGGCACGGGATTGAAGAAATGCATGCCGATGACGCTGGCGGGACGGCCGGTGATGCCGGCGATCTCGGTGATCGAAATCGACGAGGTGTTCGACGCCAGGATGGCATCGGGGCGCGCCATCGCATCGAGCGAGCGGAAGATCTCCGCCTTGATTCCCGGATTCTCCGTGGCCGCTTCGATGACAAGGTCGGCGTGCGAGGCGGATGACTTCAGATCGGTGGAGCGGGTGATGCGCCCCAGCACGGCATCCCTCTCCTCTGCGGTGATGACCTCCTTCTTCACCTGCCTGTCCAGATTCGCCCTGATCGTAGCCACACCGGCCTCGATGCGTGCGTCATCCACGTCGGAGAGGGTCACATTGAACCCGCTCTGCGCGAACACATGTGCGATGCCGTTCCCCATCGTCCCGGCGCCGATGACAAGTACCTTGCTGATCTCCATATATATGCTGTCCGTACTGTGCCCGGCCGGACGGCCGGAGGTTGAACAATTGTTGTAGTTCGTGGCTAGCAGTTGTCCGTGGGAGAACGATTCATCTCCCACGCCCGATCATCTCTGTTGTCGGGAGGTTCTACTCCCCGGTCCCGGCAACCCGGCCGATGCTCCGTCCGGGCGCTCGAAATACTCCTCTCCTCCGCCACCAGTTACCCAACGGCTACACCGCCTCGATGATGACTGCCGTGGCCTCGCCGCCGCCGATGCAGATCGCGGCCAGACCGCGCTTCAGGCCGCGGTTTTTCAACGCATGCACGAGCGTGGTGAGGATACGCGCGCCGGACGCGCCGATCGGATGGCCGATAGCGACCGCGCCGCCGTTTACGTTCAGCTTCTCCTGCGGGATGCCAAGTTCATTCCGCGCCGCGAGCGCCACCACCGCGAACGCCTCGTTGATCTCGAAGAGATCGATATCCTCCAGCGTGAGGTTCGCCTTCGCCAGCACCTTCCTGATAGCCCCGATCGGGGCAGTGGTGAACTCCATCGGCGCATGCGCGTGCGATGACTGCGCAACGATCCGCGCCAGCGGCTTCAGGCCGTTGTCGGCGGCGTACTTCTCGTCGGCGATCACCAGCGCAGCGGCGCCGTCGTTGATCTTGGAGGCGTTGGCGGCGGTGACGGTCCCCTCCCTGCTGAACACCGGCTTCAGTGTCGGGATCTTGTCGAAGTTGGTCCGGGCGGGTTCCTCGTCGGTATCGACGATGGTCTCGCCCTTGCGGTCCTTCACCGTCACCGGAACTATCTCATTCTTGAACCGCCCCTCGGCGATGGAGGCCTGCGCGCGCCGGTAGCTTTCGACAGCGAACTCGTCCTGCACCTCGCGCGGCACGTTGCAACTGACTGCGCAGGCATCGGCGGCGTTGCCCATCGGCACGCGGTCGTAGGCATCGGTGAGGCCGTCGTGCATCATCGAGTCGATAATGGCGCCATCCCCCATCCGGTAGCCGTTGCGCGCCTTGTCCAGCAGGTACGGCGCCATCGACATCGACTCCTGGCCGCCGGCCACCACCACGGTGGCGTCGCCGCAGCGGATCATCTGGTCGGCGATCATCACCGACTTCATGCCGCTGCCGCACACCTTGCCGATGGTGGTACAGGGGACGGAATTCGGGATGTCGGCACCGATGGCGGCCTGGCGGGCGGGAGCCTGTCCCACACCGGCGGTGAGCACATTGCCCATCACCACCTCCGACACCTGGTCGGGAGACACCCCGGCGCGCTCCAGCGCCGCGGCAATCGCCACCGCACCGAGCTTCGGCGCGCTGACGGTGCCCAGAGATCCGCCAAACGACCCGACCGGCGTCCGGGCGGCAGAGAGAATTACAGAAGAAGCCATTGTTCTATTTTCGATTTTGGATTGGGAGAAAGAGGGGCCGATGTACGATTTATACCCGGAATTACCAGTTCTGCGAAAAGATCGATCATCAAGGCCCTGTCCCATCAGGCATACAGAGCACGAATTTCGCGCACCACCTTGCAGCGGGCACACGATTTACGATTTGAAAGCTTCCGCCGCTCCCGCATGGCTCTGCACGGCGGAAATCGCCCCACACACCACATACCACCCATTTCTTCAAATATTTTCCGCCCCTTATTTTTTACTTTTGACTTTTGACTTTTCAAACTCTCCCATCATTTCCACGAATTCCCGGAAGAGATAATCGGCGTCATGGGGGCCGGGACCGGCCTCGGGGTGATACTGGACGCAGAACAGAGGGACTTCGCGGTGACGGAAGCCCTCCACCGTACGATCGTTGAGATTGACGTGCGTCAGCTCGACGGGGAGGTCCTTCATCGAGTCCAGATCGACGGCGAAGCCGTGGTTCTGCGAGGTGATCTCGTTCAGGCCGGTGGCCATGTTCTGCACCGGATGATTGGCGCCGCGATGTCCGAACTTCAGCTTGTAGGTGCGCCCCCCGAGCGCCAGCGCCAGCAACTGATGCCCCAGGCAGATACCGAAGATGGGCCTGCGGCCGATGAGATCACGGATGGTCCCAATGGCATACGACGTGGCGCCGGGATCACCCGGACCATTGGAAAGAAAGATGCCGTCGGGATCGAGCGCCAGGATCTCCTCCGCCGTTGCAGTGCTCGGCACCACCGTCAGGCGGCAGCCGTGGCTCGCAAGGCGCTCCAGGATGTTGTATTTCACACCGTAGTCGATCACCACGACGTGATACGCATCCCTGGCCGACCGGCCGGCGGCCGGAATCAGCCTGTAGCCGCTCTCATCGCGGCTCTCCCACTCGTATGCTCCGGCGCAGGTAACGAACGAGGTAAGATCGAGCCCGTTCATATCCGGCAGCGACCGCGCCCGTTCCACCAGCTTCTCGTCGTCGAGCTCGACGGCGGAGATCACCCCGCGCATCGCTCCCTCCTCGCGGAGGATACGCACCAGCATACGGGTGTCGATCTCATCGATGCCGATCACTCCGTTCTCCCGCAGGTAATCGTCAAGGCTCTCCTCGCTGCGCCAGTTGGAGCGGGTGCGCGAGGCTTCACGCACCACCAGACCGGCCGCCTGCACGCAGCGCGATTCCACATCGAAATGATTCGTCCCCACGTTCCCCTGGTGCGGGTAGGTAAGGGTCACGATCTGACGGTAATAACTCGGGTCGGTGACGATCTCCTGATAGCCGGTGATGGAGGTATTGAACACCACCTCGCCGGCCGCCTCGCGATCAACGGCGCCGAAGGCATATCCGGTGAAGACCGTTCCGTTTTCGAGTGCGAGCTTGGCTTTGCGACGTGAAGGAGTCATGAAGGTCAATGGTCGAGGCACGCGAGGATGAACAACTACAGCGGCGGTCCGGACGGGGCACGGCCGCAGGCGACGCCGACGGCGAACCCGGCCGCGATCGTGACGGAAGGATCGCCCGCCACAATCCCGCGCGCGAAACGCCGACAGCAGGGATAAAGTACGAAAGGGCTGCCGAATGGATGCCGGCCGAACAGGTCTGACACGAATTGAAAGGAAGCGGAGACGCGAACCGGCCTATCCGGCATTATTTATGGTCAAGCTCCTTCGCCTCGCTCCAGTACCCCTCCATCGTCTCCAGATTCACATCCTTGAAGGTTAGCCCTTCGCCCGCCAGACGCGACTCGATGTGCTGGAATCGGCGGATGAACTTGTTGGTGGCCCGGTGCAGCGTCTCCTCCGGCGCCACGCCGATGAAGCGCGCATAGTTCACCAGCGCGAAGAGAAGATCGCCGAACTCCTCATCCACCTTCTCCGGCGCATCCCCTGCGCCGATGGCCTCGTGCAGCTCACGCATCTCCTCCTCCACCTTGTCCCAGACATCCTCCGGCCTTTCCCAGTCGAAGCCGACCTTCGATGCCTTATCCTGCACGCGCTCGGCGCGCTGCAGCGCCGGGAGGGCCTTCGGCATGTTCTGGAAGAGCGAGGTCCGCCCCTCCTTCATCTTGAGCTGCTCCCAGTTCTCGCTCACCGCGGCCGCATCCCCGGCCGTGGCATCGCCGAAGACATGCGGGTGGCGATGCACCAGCTTGGCCGAGATGAACCGGACCACATCATCGAACGAGAAGGCCCCGCGCTCCTCGGCGATCACCGAATGCATCACCGCATGCAGCAGGATATCCCCCAGCTCCTTTTTCAGCTCCTCATCGTTCCCATCCTCGATGCTCTCCTTCACCTCGTATGCCTCCTCCACCAGCAGCGGAGCGATGGAGACATGCGTCTGCTCGCGGTCCCAGGGACAGTCCAGCCGCAGCCGGCGGACGATGGCGAGGAAATCTTCAAAGGTCTCGGTTGGAGGATTCATGCGGAACGAAGCCGGATGCTGTTGGAAGCCACATCGATATCACACACCCCATCCCCGGCCGGCGGAGGACGAGGCCGGCCGATAAGATAGCATAGTTGGGGGAAACGGGGGGAGGAGCCGTGGCGGCCGGTCTGGAAGAGAACCAGGGACGCAGCCCGGCGCGTGTGCCCGGGCTTGCGTCATGCGCCGGCCGCCGCGCGGGCGTGAAGCTCCATCATCGGCTGATGATGGAGCTCATCGGCTGATGATCAGCTTCTCGACGACGCACCGCTGCTC
>Ga0206101_1000013_pt1:115000-166067 | contig 166067 bp, 122 predicted proteins | sample 1B0metagenome_FD_148613 | JGI IMG/M metagenome (GOLD analysis project Ga0206101, IMG submission 148613) | Enriched microbial communities from leaf-cutter ant dump, University of Wisconsin, Madison, United States - 1B0 | ecosystem: Environmental > Terrestrial > Nest > Insects nest... | reverse complement strand
GGGAGGGACATCAGGTGGAGCGGAGCGGTGAAAGCATCCTGATCGACGGGCGGGCGGCGACGGAGTATGTGGTGGAGCGGGATTACTGCTTCGGGATGGGAGACAATCGGGACAATTCGCTGGACAGTCGCTACTGGGGATTCGTTCCCGTCGAAAATGTCGTCGGCACTCCTCTTTTCGTCTACTGGTCATGGAGTCCGGACGGGAGCATGGGGGAGAAGCTGAAGTCGATCCGCTGGGGGCGGATATTTGAAGGGGTGGACTGAGGGGGTGGCCGCGCGCCGCATGGTGTTGCGGCGGATCATGCCCGGAGACATAATGACGCGATCGAACCTCCAGAATCCGAGGGTGACGTGATGGCTATCCCGGAGGAAGCGTGCGATGCAACGGCGAATCAGGGGGCTGCAGGAGGTCGGTCGGAGAATGGCCGGCCGGGCGGGCAGCGGCGGCTGAGGCTTCTGCTGCGGGTGCTGCTGATCGCCGCGTTCGTGCTCGTTCTGGTGCGCATCTTCGTCCTCGAACCATACAGCATTCCCACCGGCTCCATGCGCCCCACGATCCTGGAAGGGGATGTGCTGCTGGTAAACAAGCTTCCCTACACGATCAGATCGATCGAGCACTTCCCCTTCACCCGGATGCCCATACCTCATGTGGAAATACCGGGTTTCGGCAGGCTGGAGCGAGGGGATATCGTGGTCTTCGCGTATCCATCATATGCCGGTGGAACGATGGAGGATGATGAACGCCAGTTCGTGAAGCGATGTGCCGCCATCATGGGAGACACCATTCAGCTCCTCGACGGCCGTATCCGCGTGAACGGGAGAGAGGTTCCCGGTGTACCGGACGAGGGGGATGATGAACTGCGCCGCCGGACCCCGGTCCGGAACAACCGTGTCACACCGCTCCTGCGTTCGGAGGAACCGGTGATCGTTCCCTATGCCGGCTACGAGCTTCAGCTCGATTCTGCCACGGCCGCCAACTGGCGCTCGCTGATCGAGAGCGAAGGGACGCGCGTGGAGTACCGCAATCGTATCGTCTTTCTCAATGGTATTCCGGCGCTCAACTACACGTTCCATCGCGATTACTTCTTCGCGCTCGGCGACAACTCCGGAATCAGCCGCGACAGCAGGTTTTTCGGCTTCATCCCGTTCGAGAATCTGATCGGCCAGGCCTGGATGATCTACTGGTCGCGCGAGCCGGACGGGAAAATCCGCTGGGATCGTATCGGCACAATCATACGCTGAAGCGGCTGGCGGGATGAGCCTGTGCGGGAACATGGCGATAGCCTCTTCTCCGCGGGCGATGATGCAGTTCCCGACCGGGTCGCTGCCGGTTCTCATGTCATTCTGAAAGAGCGTTCCAGAAAAATTGGCCGGTCTCTACATACATATCCCCTTCTGCGAAAGGAAGTGCATCTACTGCAGCTTCTATTCGGTGGAGACGCTGGAGTCGAAGGAGCGGTTCCTGCGCGCGCTTGCGCAGGAAATCGAGTTGCGTGCCGAGGCGCTGGAGCGTGAAGGCGCGCCGGTGCTTCGCTACGATTCGCTCTTTCTTGGCGGGGGGACCCCATCGCTGCTTTCGCCGGAGGAGCTTTCCGGCATCCTTACGCCGCTCCGCCGGTATTTCCCCATCGCCCCCGGCGCCGAGATCACTATGGAGTGCAATCCGGGGGCGCTGACCTCCGCCTGGCTGGAGGCGTACAGGGAGCTCGGCATCAACCGCATCAGTTTCGGCGTGCAGTCGTTTCATGACGACGAACTTGCCTTCCTCAGCCGCATCCACACCGCCGACGAGGCCCGTGCCAGCATCGGGCTGGCACGCAGGTTTTTCGAGAATGTTTCACTCGACCTTATATTCGCCCTTCCTCATCAGACGATCGAGCGCTGGCGGGCCAATCTCCTGGAGGGATTGCGGCTCGGCACGGAGCATTTCAGCGCGTACTCGCTGATTTTCGAGGAGGGTACGCGACTGAACGCCATGCGTCTGGCGGGGCAGGTTCATCCCGCTCCCGACGGCCTTGAGGCCGATATGTACGAGGAGACGATGTCGATGCTGGCAGCTCATGGCTTTGAGCAGTACGAGGTGAGCAACTATGCCCGTCCGGGGCGTAGTTGCCGGCATAATCTCGGCTACTGGGAGCGGAGGAGCTACGTTTCGTTCGGACCATCGGCGCATGGATTTCTCCGATCGGCGGCGCGGCAGACCCGCTGGGCCAATATCTCCAATCTGACGGCCTATCTCGGCGCGGTGGAATCCGGCAGGCTGCCCGAGGCGAGTCGGGAGGAACTGACCCGTGTGCTCATCCTGGAGGAGCTTATCTTCCTCGGGCTGCGCAGCAGCGGCATTGTGCTGCAGGAGTTTCATGAGACCGCCGGTTTCAGCCTGATGGACGCCGCCCCCGCGGCAATCGCCATGCTTGCGAACAATGGCTATGCGGTACACGTCGGCGACCGGCTGAAGCTTACCCGCGCGGGATATCCCTTCGCCGACCGTTTTGCGCTGCAACTGATCGAGGCGGTGGAGAGGGCCGCACCGGAGGTGATGGCCCGTCCGGTTGCGCTCCCCACGCTTCCGGTGCTCGCGCAGACAAATGCCTGAGAGCGTTCCTGCACAGAATGAAGGGAACGCCGGTGGTGGATGGCCGGTGGCTGGTTGTCCATGTGGCGGGCGATGCGGCGGCAATCGCCGGGAGGATGGGCCACGGAACGTGTGTTCATAAGGATTGTAGATTTCGGGATACATCCGAAACAGGATGCCCGGCATCCGGACTGAAACCTATAACGACGGTTAGTTCGATATAACACCGAGGAGTTTCGATGAAGCAATACACGCTGGTCAACCGCGCACTTGCGGGCGTGTCGTTTCTGATCACACTGATCACCTACATGTTGACGCTGCAGCCTTCGGTTCCCTACTGGGACTGTGGCGAGTTTTCCGCCGCCGCGGCGTGGCAGCAGGTTCCTCATCCTCCCGGAGCTCCTCTCTGGCTGATGGTGGCCCGGTGGTTCCATCTGCTCCCGGTTGGTGATCCAGGCTGGCGGCTGAACTTCTTCTCCGCCGTATGCTCCGCCGCCACGGCGGCGCTGGTGTATCTGATCGTCGTGAAGCTGATAGAACGCTGGCGTCCGTTCCGGGACAGTCGGTCGCTGGTAAGCTATCTGCCCACATTCGGCGCGGGGATCATCGCCACGCTCTCCTTTACCTGGAGCGACACGCAGTGGTTCAATTCGGTGGAATCGGAGGTATACGCGGCCGGAACGTTCCTGATCGCCCTGATGATGTGGCTGATGATGCGCTGGAGCGAAATGGCCGACAGGCCAGGGCATGAACGGTATCTGCTCATGATGGCCTATGTGGTCGGCCTTGCCTTCGGCGTGCACCTGCTGGCGCTGCTGGTGGTGCCGGGAATCGGCATGGTGATCTACTTCCGCCGCTACCGGTTCGAGCCGCTCACCTTCGCCGCCGGTCTCGGGATCATCGGTATCGGCTTCTATTTCATCGTCTATCAGGCGCCGTTGCAGTATGTGCCCAAGCTGACGGCAAGCAGCCCGGTCCTCGGAGCCGTCATCATGCTTGCGATCCTCGGTCTCGCCATCTGGGCGCGCCGCGAGCGCAGGCCCATCCTCTATCTCTCGTCGGCTTCGGTGCTGATGATCCTTCTCGGATTCTCCACCTACACGCATATCCTGCTGCGCGCCAACGCACATCCGCCGATGAACGAGAACGAGCCCGATACGATCGCCGAGCTGGTGAGCTATCTGGGACGCGAGCAGTACGGCTATGCCCCCACATGGCCGCGCCGCTATCAGACCGACGACTACTACACCAGCCGCCAGAACCGCTACGGCGAATGGTTCCCGCCGAGCCGCCGCGATCCCGTGACGGGGCAGCCGGTGTTCGACCGCGTCAATCTGGCCGGTGAAGTGAACTTCATGATGAAGTATCAGATCTACCACATGTACATCCGGTATTTCCTCTGGAATTTCGTCGGACGTGTGAGTGACGTGCAGAATGCCGGGGTGGCGTTTACAAGCCCGTCGGCGGAGGAACGCCAGAACTTCATCGCCCCGACGGGCGAGGGAGACGTCTTCCCGATCCAGCTCTTTGCGCTGCCGCTGCTGCTCGGGCTGGTCGGCGTGTACTACCATTTCCGCCGCGACTGGAAGATGGCGCTGGTCTATACCACGCTCTTCCTGCTGCTGGGCGTCATCAGCGCGCTCCAGCAGAACCAGCAGGAGCCACAGCCGCGCGAGCGCGATTACTTCTACGTCGGCTCGTACATGATCTTCGCCATGTGGATGGGGCTGGGCGCCGCCGGGCTGGCCCAGAAGTTCGGCCGGAAGCAGGAGGAGGGCGAGGAGAATGATGATACAGCGGTCGAGAGCGGGACGATGAAGGTAGGAGTTGCCGGTGCCGTGCTTGCGGTCTGCTTCCTCGCGGGTCCGATCAACATGCTGGCGAATGGGTGGACGCTGCACGACAGATCCAAGAACTGGGTGCCATGGGATTACTCCTACAACATCCTGCAAAGTCTTGAGAAGGATGCCATTCTCTTCACCAACGGCGACAACGATACATTCCCGCTCTGGTATCTCCAGGATGTCGCGGGGGTCAGGCGCGATGTCCGTGTGGTGAATCTTTCGCTGGGACAGACATCATGGTATATCTGGCAGTTGAAGAACGAACGTCCGTGGGGGGCCAAGCCGGTGCCCATCAATTTTTCGGACGAGGTGCTCCGCCTGCCGGAAAGCGATCCGCGATCGCTGCATCCGGAGGCCGTCAGGGAGTCGCCGACGGTCACGATCGAAGTGCCCGGCGATGTGATGTCATGGGCCACCAATGGCGCCTCCTCCACGCCGGGCAGGATGACATGGCAGCTTCGTGGTGGAAACATGGGAGGCACTGCCTACCTTGGCGTACAGCACAAGCTGGTGCGCAGCATCCTCGAAACGAACAGGTGGGAGCGTCCCATCTACTTCTCGTCGTCCACGCAGGCTGACGTGTGGTCGGGTCTTGAGGAGTATTTCCGTGCGGAGGGAATGGCCTATCGCATCATGCCGGTGAAGCAGTCGCAGGGGACGAACCGTTCCTACTTCCCGGTCAATGTGGATGTGATGCGCAAGTGCCTGCTGGAGACGCTGCCGGATGACGAGTGGTATCCCGATCAGCACTACGGGTTCAAGTTCCGTAACCTGAGCGATCCTGATGCGTTCTTCAACGAGGATACGCGGCGTACGCCGATCAACTACCGGCTTATTTACATGACGCTGGCCGATTACGAGGTGAACATGAGCAATCCGAAGGGGGCGGTGGCCGCACTCGACAAGCTGGAGCAGATGATCTCCCCGGATAAGTTCGATATGCCGTTCCAGTTCGCCGCCGAGATCGCCAATCTCTACAAGCGTGCCGGTGCGCCCGAGAAGGCAGCCGCATATGCGCGGAGGGCCATTTCGGATATCGATGCCTCGAATTCCGGCGATCCATACACGCTCTATCTGAAGGGGCAGATGTATGCGGCTATGGGCGATTACGATCAGGCCATCCAGGTCTACACGATGATGCGCCAGCAGGTGCCGGGCGATCCGAACATCCGGACGCAGCTTGAGAATGCCCAGGTGGACAAGTTCCTTGCGAAGAACGACACGGCCGGGGCGGTCGCCGAACTGCAGAAGATCATCGCGGCATACGGCGAGGATGCATCGGGCAGCCTTGCCGCCAATCTTGCGGCGATGCGGGAGCGGCTGGCCGAGCTGACCGGGAAACCGGACAACACGCTGACGGCCGATACGAGCGCCAACCGGAATCCCGACATTCCAGGCGGCAGGACGCATTGAGAGTGAATTCCCTCCGTGTGCGGTGGCATGCGGGGGAATCGACGGCCGCGAATACCATTTTTCCGATATGCGCAGGTGGACCCGCTTATCCAGGCAGGTCCACCGTCGCGTTTGTGTAACCGGGCAGTTATGGATCTTTCCTTTATCATTCCTGCGTACAACGAGGCGGCGCGCATCGAGGCATCGCTCGGCAAGGCGCTCGATTATTTTTCGCGGCAGGAGTACACATGCGAAGTGCTCGTGGTGGACGATGGCTCGCGCGATCAGACGCCCGAAATCGTGCGGGGGTACGAAGGAGAGATCATCAGGCTGGTGCAGCAGCCGCGCAACATGGGGAAGGGTGCGGCGGTGCGGCGCGGGATGCTGGAGGCGGTGGGGGCCAGCCGCATCTTTTCGGACGCCGATTTTTCCACGCCGATCACCGAAACCGCTCGTGTGTTGCAGATGCTGAAGGAATACGAGGTGGTGATAGGCAGCCGGGCGATCGACACCAGCTATATCAAGAAGCACCAGCCGTGGTACCGCGAATCGATGGGGAAGATCTTCAACAGGATCGTGCAGGTGGTGGCGGTGCCCGGTGTGCTCGATACCCAGTGCGGCTTCAAGGGGTTCCGGTCATACGCAGCCGAAGATATTTTTTGCCGCACGAAGATCGATGGCTTCAGTTTCGACGTCGAGGCACTGTTTTTGGCACAACGTCTGGGGTACACGATCAAGGAGATTCCGGTCGAATGGTACAACGACGAGCGTTCCACACTGAATCCCGTCATGGATTCACTCCGGATGTTCCGTGAGCTTCTCCGTGTGCGATCATTGCATCGCAATTTGAAGGGGAATGGAAATCCGCGGCAGGCGAAGGGGACAGGGATGTACCGACGATGAAGTAACGCGCCGGAGGGCGGGTATCGGAATCAATCTATCGGGATATCTATGGAACAGGAACAGGCAGGCGTGGAGTTCATCCGGTCGTACATCAGTGAACGGTTCCCGATGTACACGGAGAATCCGGCGTTCGAGACGTGGCTGTTCGGACGGACCGGAACCAGTGTGGAGAAGCTGGATGACTATCTGAATCTTCTGTATGGATACGGATATCTCCAGGGCGATGGCACCGTGATCGAGGGATATGAGGCAATGCCGGTCCCATCGGAGGTGAAGGCCGATATCGAGCGCCGTCTGGCAGCGCTCGGCGGCGACACCGTGGCGGTGCTGCGCCGGGCGAGTGTCGAAGGGGCGCTCTTCGGCACGAGGCTGCTGAAGGTGATCGATGGTGATGCCGCTGACGTGGACCGGCACCTGGCTGCTGCTGCTGCCGCGGGGGTGATCGCCTCCGATCCCAATCCGGCGGAACTCCCCGTACTGGGCCATCGCTACCGGTTCGTTCCCCTGCAGATACGCGATGTTCTGTATCAGGAGCTTTCCGAGAGCGAGCGTGCCGGGTATCATACGGCGCTGGTGGAATATCTGAGCGGGCAACTGGACCACGCCGGGGAGACGGGGGAGCGCGACATGCTTGCAGCGCTGATAAGCGAGCACAACAAGCGATTTACCCGTCCGGACCCGCCCCCTGCGGGGGAGTAAACTACCGGAACGTTGCGCCGTGCATATGGGCGGCGCAATGGGCTGGGCTATCTATGTGCGAGCCGGCACGATTACATCGGCAGCGACGCGCCCCGAAGGCGATCCGGAGGGATGTGTCCGGTCATGGTATCCGCCTACGCGCCATCGCTGTATCAGGGATGCAGGGCCGACTTCTGCATTCGTATGGGAAATGTCATGGAAACGGTCAATGAATGGTCTGCCGGGGGGATCGTGCTGCGTCGTGGAGAGAGCGGAGGGCTGGAAGTGCTGGTGATACAACATAGCGCCCACGGAGGGTGGGGATTCCCCAAGGGGTGGGTGGAGCCGGGCGAGACTCCGCAGCAGGCCGCCGTCCGCGAGGTCGAGGAGGAATCTGGTGCGCGCGCCGGGATCATCGCCGATCTTCCACTCACCAGATACTTCTATGTCAACCGCGAGAAGCAGCGGGTATCGAAGACGGTCACCTGGTACCTGATGCGTTATATCGGCGAGGGAAACCAGACCCATGCATACGAAGTAAGCGCGGTGGCATGGATGCCGCTGGAGGCGGTTCACGCCAGGCTTACCTACAAGAACGACAAGGACCTCTTCTCAGTAGCGCTCGGCGAAATCGTGCACGCCGATGTATAAGCGGGCCATCCCCCATACCACCGCCTCCATACTTTGTAGTTAATTATCTGCTTGAAATTTGCAGAAAGAGCGCTAAGTTCGGGCGCTGATAAACCCCCTCCCGGTATACCTGTCCGGTACCCCACGTAAAAGTCACGCGCGCGGTGCGGCGCGCCAATATCATAACATACACATTGTAAGGTGCACAGTATGAAGATGCACAGGCTTCTTTCTTCCACTCTCGTCATCGCTGCTCTGTTTGTGCTTGGGGCGGTTCAGGCCGCTGCCCAGGGAGGTATCGCTCCGTCCAGCCAGTTCGGTATCGGAGCGAGCACCGGAGGGTTCCAGCTCCAGTATGCCATCTCGCCGGGGTTCCATATCGGCTCCAACCTCGGGCTGAATATCACCTCGCCGGCCGTGGGCGACGGAGTTACCACGATCACGATCGAGCCGTATGCCCGTTTCCTCTTTGAAGGAACCGTCAATCCGTTCCTCCAGGCCGGCATCAGCATTGCGAGCGCTTCCTCCACGACCACGACCGGCCTCTACGTTGCCGGTGGTCTTGAGTACTTCATCACGCGCAACGTCGGCGCATATGGCTTCGTGGGTATTCTGGACCTTCCGTTCGAGGATGGCTCCACCAAGGTCTTCGGTCTGTCGGGGGGAAGGGTCGGTGTGGAATGGTTCTTCAACCCGTAGGAAGAATCTTCACGCTTATCGATGATAATGGGACGTGCCGGGAAGCTTCAACTGTTCACGAGCGATCCTTTTCCAGTCGCCGGTTCATTTGAACGCAGCACGTCCCCCATCCAGCGCCAATTCGTAACAAACACATCACAAGGTGCATAGCATGAAGATCTTCAAAAGCATAGCAGGCGTTCTTGCTCTTGGCGTCATGATGATCGGCGCCACTAACGTGTTCGCCCAGGGGGGCGTTGCTCCGTCCAGCCAGCTCGGCATCGGGGTGAGCACTGCCGGGGCACAGATTCAGTACGCCATCTCGCCGGGGTTCCATATCGGCTCCAACCTCGGGCTGAATGTCACCTCACCGGCCGTGGGCGACGGAGTTACCACGATCATAATCGAGCCGTATGCCCGCTTCCTCTTTGAAGGGGTGGTCAATCCCTTCCTCCAGGCGGGCATCAGCATCCAGAGCGCCTCCTCCACGACCAACACCGGTCTGTTTGTCTGGGGTGGTCTTGAGTACTTCATCACGCGCAACGTCGGGCTCTGGGGAGGGCTCCAAATCCTGAACCTTCCGTTCGAGGATGGTTCCACCAAGCTCTTCGGCGTGACGCAGAGAGGCGCGGCCGGCGTCGAGTGGTTCTTCAATCCGTAAGGAAGCATCACTGCGCCCGCGGTGATAGCGGATACGGTGACATGGCAGGCCCGGGCCACGCGTCCGGGCCTTCTCATTTGAATAACGTTCTTGGCCGGTAGCCGTTCATCGGCTATACTTGCTCCCAGTACAATGCGCGTTCTCGCCATCGACTTCGGCACGGTTCGCATCGGGACCGCCATCTCGGATGAACTGGGCCTCTTCGCCTCGCCGCACAGGGTGATTCCCTCCACGAAGGAGGCTCCTGCGGCCATCGCCGATCTCGTTCGCGAGACCGGCGCCGGCACCGTGGTGATCGGTATGCCGTACGCTCTGGACGGCTCCGAAACCGAGATGACGCGCCGGACCAGAAATTTCGCCGAAAAACTTCGCCAGCTTCTCTCCTGTCCGCTTGTCGAGTGGGATGAGGCCTTCAGTTCGCGGAGCGCCGCTGCCATGATGCGCGAGGCGGGAGTGCGCCGAAAGCGGCGCCGGGAGAAGGGCCGGACCGATGTCTGGGCGGCCGCCATCATCCTTCAGGGATATCTGGACGCAGCCGGACGGTGATCGACCGCCGTGCACCGTCGCCTCCGGCGGCCGCGGGAAAGGAGCGTAACATATCCTGCCTTTGCCCTTGTTCGCCACGAATGTAGATTTGCCCTTCGCTTGCAATTATCCAGACATATAGGAAAGGCCGTCTGGTCAACCGCCGGGAAACTCCTCTACGTTGCCCTGGGCATCGCCTTCCTTCTCCCCCGCAAGGTGATCGGGCCTGAAAGCTGGGGCGTCTATGCCGTTACACAGGCACTGCTGACCTCGGTCTTCACCCTCTCCGACAGCTTCGCACTGCAGGCGATGGTGAACTTCGGCATGGAGGAGTCGCGCAGGAAGGAGGCCTATTCGGTGGCGGCGCTGCTGCATCTTGCGTTCGTGGTGATCTGCACCGCGGCGGTCTATCTCGGCAGGACGGCGCTGGCGGCATTCTTCGACGAGCCCGCCCTGCTTGCGACGCTCGATATCTTTCCCTTCTTCGCGCTCGGGTTCCTCCTGCGCAATTTCTTCCTGAAGGTGGCGCAGCTCCATATCGATACGCGCGCTACATTCATCATCGATTTCGTCTGGGTCGGCGGAACTCTGGCCCTGATCGTACACGGATGGCTGACCGGGACGCTGGTCACCGCGCGGGATATGATCGTCATTATGGCGCTTTCCAGCGGCGCATCGTCGCTGATGGGGCTCGCGCTCTTTGGAAGGAAGGTGCGGTTTACGACCGGTATCGACGGGAGCTATGCAATCCGGATGGTCCGGTTCGGCATTGCGCAGCTTGGTTCGGCGGTGACGCTGGTGCTGCAGACACAGGGGGATGCCCTGATACTCAAGGCATTTGTCTCCTCCGCGGTGGTTGGCAACTACGATGCCGCCAAGAGCTTTTTCCGCGGATTCGAGGCGATTCGCGATGCCGGCGCCCTCTTCGTCTACCCGGCCGTCGCGAAGCTGGCAGTGGAGCGGCGTCGCGCCGAGCTGGTGCTTCTGCTGGAGAAGATGATCGGGTTCATGCTGATAGTGGTGACTCCGGTGGTGATCGCCGTGTGGGTGGGGCCGACCGATTATATCTTCGATCTGATCTACAAGGGGAAGTTCGGCGAGGCTGCGACGATCTTCAAGATTCTGAGCCTGGCGGCGCTGGCGATTCCCTTCAGCATGAATACACATGTGCTGGGAGGGCTCGGCCAGGCACGGCGCTATTTCCGCGTGACGCTCGCCGCGGCGCTCCTCTCCGTGCTTGCATCGCTGGTGCTGGTGCCGTGGATCGGCGCGCGCGGGACGGCGATCGCAATGATCGTCAGTTTCGTGGCGCTCGGTGTGCTTGCCACGCGGGCCGTCCGCCAGTCGGTTCCCTTCTCGCTGCGCAGCGCGTTCGGGCGCTGGCGCGATGCGCTCAATTTCGTGCTGAAGCTGTGGCATAGGGTGGCGATGCGGAGCGGAGGAAGGCGCGGGGAGTGAACCCATGCGCCGGGCGATCCGAATGGGAGAGATCTCTGCCACGAGCGGCGTCGGCTGTCCGATGCAATGATATGCAATCTGAAACCGGGATCATGGCCGCGGGGGATAATCGTGCCCGTCCGCCACGATTCGCAATCTGCAGGCGATAGATGCTTCAAGCGATTCAATACCAGAAGACCGGCGAGCTGCATGTGAAGGAGCTTCCCGCTCCCGAACTGAAGCCGAAGATGATCGTGGTTCACACCCAGGCCTCGCTGATTTCGGCCGGAACTGAACGTACGTCGGTATCCACGGCCAAGGCCTCGATGCTCGAAAAGATCCGGACACGCCCTGATCTCGTGAAGCAGGTGGTGGACATGGCGAAGCGGGAGGGGATGCTGAGCACGCTGAGTAAGGTGCGGACCAAGCTGGACAGCTACAAGGCGCTTGGCTATGCGGCTGCGGGGGTGGTGATCGAATCGTCCACGGATGAATTCGCTCCGGGGGATCGGGTTGCCTGCGCCGGTGGCGGATATGCCTCGCACGCCGAGGTGATAGCCGTGCCGCGCAATCTTGCCGTGAAGATTCCCGACGGGGTTTCATTCGACGAGGCAGCGTTTACCACGCTCGGAGCAATCGCCATGCAGGGAGTACGCCAGGCGGATGTGAGGCTCGGGGAGGCGGTTGCCGTGATCGGCCTGGGACTGCTGGGGCAGCTTACGGTGCAGTTGCTGAAGGCGGCCGGCTGCCGCGTGATCGGGCTGGATATCAACGAACGCCAGTTCGAGCTTGCGCGCGAGTTCGGCGCCGATGCTCTTGCGGTGAGCGGCTCAGGCTCGCTTGGAAGTATCGAGAGCTTCACGCGCGGGATCGGCTGCGACGCCGTCATCATCACCGCCGGCACCAGCTCCAACGATCCGGTGGAGCTCGCCATCCAGGCGGCGCGGAAGAAGGGGCGCGTGGTGGTGGTGGGCGCGGTGGGAATGAATATCCCCCGCTCGCCATTCTACGAGAAGGAGCTTGATATCACCATCTCCTGCAGCTACGGTCCCGGGCGGTACGATCCGGAATATGAGGAGGAGGGGCATGACTACCCCGTGGGCTACGTCCGCTGGACCGAGCGGCGCAACATGGAGTCGGTGCTCGACCTGATCGCCTCCGGCCGGCTGAATGTGAACCGGATGATAACCCACCGGCTGCCAATCACGCAGGCGGAACGCGCCTACGATATCATCACCGGCAAGATCCAGGAACCCTATATCGGCATCGTTCTGAACTATCCGGACCGCGGCGGGCAGGCGCTTGTGCGCACGGTCGCAGTGAACCGCGCGGAGCCGAAGGCGGGGGCGCTCGGCATAGGATTTATCGGCGCTGGAAGCTTCGCGCAGAGTTATCTGCTCCCCACGGTCAGAAGCTCGGGGACCAGGCTGGTGGCGGTTGCCACATCGACCTCGGTGAATGCGCGTTCCGTTGCCGAGAAGTTCGGGTTCGAGACCGCCGCCACCGATGCCGGGACGCTGCTTGCCCGGCCGGAGATCGACGGCGTCTTCGTGGCGACGCGGCACGACTCGCACGCCGGTTATGTCCTGCGGGCTCTGGATGCCGGGAAGCAGGTCTTCGTGGAAAAGCCGCTGGCGATAGCGCGCGAGGAACTGGAGGCCATCCGCGAACGCGCCGAAACCACGAGCGACAGGGTGATGGTCGGTTTCAACCGGAGATTCTCCGGATCTCTTGGAGTGATGAAGCGCCACTTCGCCGGGGTGGAGGAGCCGCTTGCGATGATGTATCGTGTGAATGCCGGCCACATCAGGCTGGACCACTGGACGCAGGCCGAATCGCAACGGGGAAGGATCATCGGCGAGGGCTGCCATTTCATCGACTGCATGCAGTTTATGACCGGCGCGCGCCCCACAAGCGTCCATGCCGCCGCAATCGGATCGGAGAACCGCACGGTCCGCAATGCCGATTCCGTCTCCATCACCATCCGGTTCTCCGACGGTTCCATCGGCACGTTGATGTATCTCGCCAACGGCGATCCCTCGGTTCCGAAGGAATACTTCGAGGTGTTCGGCGGCGGCCGCACGGCGATCATGAATAATTTCCAGGACGTGATGCTTGCGCGCGGACGGAAGCGGAAGGTTGATAAATTCAATGGTGACAAGGGACATGCGGAGGAGGTGCGCCAGACCCTGGCGGCGATGAAGGAGGGAACGCCGATGCCCATATCCTTCCAGAGTCTGTACGACACCACGATGGCGACGCTTGCGGCAATGGAATCGCTGGAGACGGGCGAAGTTGTGCGGCTGTGATGGCAGGGTCTTCCGGAGCGGTGGGCCAGGCCTGTGGTATCTGATGGCGATGCTATGAATGATCAGGAGCTTCTCGAACTGCTGGCCGATCTGGAGTCCGACCGGGTCGAGCGGAAAGCCTGCATTTCGGATGCGGGAGATGTCTGCAGGGCGATCTGTGCCTTTGCCAACGATCTCCCGGATCACCGGAAACCGGGCGTTCTGTTCGTGGGAGTTCATGAATGTCTATCGTGATGTTCATCGTCTGTCGCAACGCATACTTCAGGCAACCGCGATTGCCATCTCCTCCTGAGCTTGCGCACTATGAATGCGCAACATTGCCATATACGCTACCACGACAACACCGTCATGATCTCCTCGGGATAGCTTTGCTGCCCGATCCCTGACCGAGGATTGTTCCATCCGGATCACTCCGGACATCGGGCGGAACCGGCCGCGCAGGCATTGGAGCAGCGCGGCCTTTCTGCGTCCGGAAGTGACATCCGTGGCACGCCAGGACGGCATTTACATTCCCGTAACAGTGCCATAATACTGGCCTAACATGGTCATGATAGCTTGGCAATATTCCGCGAAACATATCGCCTGGATGGCCAGTGAATATTTCCGCTGCTGAACATTCCCACATCAATCAGTCCGACATTATGACTACCTCCTTCCTCCTGCGTTCATGCGCGGTGCTGGCCGCATCGGTGGCCGCCATCGCGCTCGCAGCCTGCGACGACGATACTACGGGTGCGTCCGGAACCGACGTCCGGCTCCAGAATCACTCGGTCACGCCGGCCCTCCTGAAATTCAAGGATGTTTCAGGGGTCGAGGCCTATTCGCTGTTCGGCAGCGACGACACCTTCCCCGAATCGCCGGGTTACATCTTCGGAGGCTCGGCCGACGGTTCAGGTCTCCTGAAGAATTCCGACGGCACCTTTACGATGGTGATCAACAACGAGGACAATTTCTCCGTGTCGCGTATCACGCTGGACAGGACATTCAAGCCGGTGAAGGGGGAATATCTCGTCAACTCCGACGGCGGCAGATGGCGCCTCTGCTCGGCCACGCTCGCCACGATGGAGGAGCATGGATTCGGTCCTACGTATCTCACCTGCGGCGAGAGCGGCGAGGAGTCGATGACCCATGCCATCAACCCGCTCGGTCCCGTCAATCAGTCCAATCCCGTATCCGGCCTCGGCCACTGGAGCGCTGAAAATGCCGTTCCGCTCGCGAAGGATGCTTTCAGCGGCAGGACGGCCATCATCATCGGCGACGACGATTCCGGTCCGCATGGTGGCCAGGTGGCGCTCTACGTGGCCAACTCCGTCGGCGATCTCACCGGCGGCAGCCTCTATGTCCTGGCCCGCACCGACAACAATACCCGCGAAATGGACATGAAGATGGGGCAGACGTACAACGTCGAGTTCCGCAGGATCGACAATCACACGAGCCTGACCGGCGCACAGATCAACCAGAAGTCAACGGACCTGAAGTCGATCGCCTTCGGCCGTGTGGAGGACATCGACTATCGCAAGGGAGGGGGTGCCAGCAGCCGCGAGCTCTACTTCAACGTGACCGGCCAGGATAACAGCGGCGCCAATGCCGACTATTCCCGCACCAAGTACGGCCGCGTCTACCGGCTGAAGCTGAACGATGGTGATCCGACGGAGGGAACGCTGGAGGTTATCCTCGATGGCGACGATCGTAACGGTCCCGCGAAGACCTTCCAGAACGTGGATAATATCTGCGTCACGACCAACTATCTGTATACGCAGGAGGATCCGAATGGTTATGGCGATGAGACGCACGATTCCTACATCTACCAGTACAACCTTTCCACAAAGGAAGTGAAGGTGGTGTGCGAGCTCGATCATCGTCGCGGCGACGCCAAGTACAACGTCGGCGGCGAGTCCAGGTTCGGCGCCTGGGAGTACGGCTCGCTCGTCGATATCTCGGACAGGATCGGCATTCCGAATACCTTCTCGCTCTGTATCCAGCCGCACACCTGGACGGGTGAACGCTACAGGAACCCGGACGGTGGCTCCGGTCGGCCGAATGAGAACCAGGCCAGCCAGGTGGTGATTCTCAAGGGACTTCCGCGCTAAGCCTTCGGTCCGACAACATGCTTTTCAGAACGGGCCGTGGGGACTGATGCCCCCGCGGCTCCTTTCATTACCCTCCAACCCGGCACTCTCCGATGAACAGGATATCACTTGCGATGGCCGCCGCCGTGCTGATGGCGGCGGTCGGCTTCGGCTGCGCCGACGATGTCGGCAGCACGATGCAGAAGAGCTCGGCTTTATGGGCCACGACGATCAGAAATGAATACATGGCGGGGATCGCCCGGTTTGACAGCGCCGCCGCGCATCTGGAGAGGGTCGTCGGAGAAATGACCGGGGATTCCGCATCGACGCTCGCCGCCCGTCGGGCATTCGCCGACGCACGGCTTGCCTACAAGCGGATAGAGTTCCTGAGCGAGCACTTCTTTCCCGGAACCGCTCGCAGCCTGAACGGTCCCGTCCTGGATGAGGTGGAGGAGGATGAGCCGAATGTGGTCCTGGCGCCCGAGGGATTGCAGGTGATCGAGGAGAAACTCCATGCCGGACCCGCGATTCCCGGCGATTCCCTGCGGGATGATCTCCATGCGCTGCGGACGAACATTACGCGTCTCCGCCTGCTTGCGCAGGCCAACCGGTTCTCGGACCAGAATATCTTCGATGCCATGATGCGCGAGGTGGTTCGTGTGATGGCGCTTGGACTTTCAGGCTTCGATTCGCCGATTGCCGGGACGTCCGTCCGCGAAGCCGCTGCGGCACTGGATGGGGTGCGCAACGGCCTCGCTGTCTACGCTGCCGATCTGAACGAAAGGTCGCCTGCGGTGGCAGACAGGCTGGACAGCCTCTTCGCCGCCGCGATCGGCCATCTGGAGAGCAATCCCGATTTCATCCAGTTCGACCGGCTGCACTTCATACGCTCGTATGCCGATCCGATCTATGCCGGTCTGCATCAGGTGCAGGAGGCGCTTGGCATTCCATTTCCGGACGACCGCAGGGCGATCTCCACGAGAGCGACTTCCATCTTCGGCGCAGGAGCGTTCGATCCTCTTTACTTCGCGCCGGGCTATGCGTGGATTGCAGGTCCGGCGCATGTCGAGCTGGGACGCATCCTCTTCTTCGATCCCGTGCTGTCCGGCAATGGACGGCGCGCGTGTGCATCGTGCCATCGTCCGGAAATGGCATTTACGGACGGAATGGCGCGGAGCACGGCGTTCGACTTCAAGGGAAGCGTGTCGCGCAATGCGCCGACGCTCATCAATGCGGGCCTGCAGGCGAGCTCCTTCTATGACGCGCGGGTCATGTTTCTGGAGGACCAGGCAGCCGACGTCCTGTCCAATCCAGCAGAGATGCATGGTTCGATGGCCGCGGCTGTCGCGAAGCTGCGGCGCAGTCCGGAGTATGCGGCGCTGTTCGGAAAAGCCTACGGCGCCGGGGAGAATGCTATCAACGATCTGAACATCCGCATCGCTCTCGCCAGCTACATCCGTTCCCTTGTCAGTTTCAATGCTCCGTTCGATCGTTTTCTGCGAGGCGATGACGCCGCGATGGCCGAGCCGGCGCGCCGTGGGTTCAACCTTTTCATGGGGAAGGCAAAGTGCGGTACGTGCCACTTCATGCCGCTGTTCAACGGGACCGTGCCGCCGGTGTTCAGCAGGACCGAAACGGAGATCCTGGGAGTGACGGAACGTTTGACCTGGTGTCACCGAAGCTCGATCCTGATGTCGGGCGGTATCCGGTGCACAATATCGAGATCCACCGGCATGCCTTCAAGACGCCGACGCTCCGGAACATCGAGTTGACGGCGCCATATATGCACAACGGTGCATTCACCACGCTGGAGGAAGTGATGGAGTTCTACAATCATGGCGGCGGCGCCGGCCTTGGGCTGGACGTCCCGAACCAGACGCTCCCGCCGGACCCGCTGAATCTGACGGAGCGGGAGGAGGGTGATATCATCGCCTTCCTCAGAGCTCTTACCGACACGGCCGGGCTGGCGGGACGTCCGGTGCGGCTGCCGATGATCGGCGGCGTCGCGGATACGGGAGGACGAAGCGTGGGGGGAGAGTACTGAGAGACCGCGGCCCCTTTGGAATGCTAATGGAGCAGCCACGAGCGTAGCACATAGGATGTACCGTAACGTAAAAGGCCATCCCTGGCGACAGGGATGGCCTTTTCACTGACACAGACGTCTTTTCAGGTCGTCTTCGCGCGAACCGCCTTCGGCGCAAGACCGCGCAGGTAGTAGAGCTTCGCGCGACGGACGCGTCCCTCGCGGACGACACGGATGTTCTGGATGATCGGCGAGTGGATCGGGAAGATCCTCTCCACGCCGACGCCGTTGCTCACCTTGCGGACCGTGAATGTCTCGCTGATGCCGGAGCCGCGGCGGGAGATGACGATCCCCTCATAGTTCTGGATACGCTCCTTGTCGCCTTCCACCACGCGCACCGCCACATTGATCACATCGCCGGGGCGGAACGTCGGAATGACCACCTCGCCGCCATCGGCGCTGCGGGTGTTACGGCTGGCCGCCGTTTGAGCGATCATCTGCTCTGTCAGAGCTTCTATTTCTTTCATGATGCACCTCCACGATTCTCGTTCATCGCACGGCTGGTGTCCGGGACAGCGGGGCCGGATATGGAACCGGCGACGATCGAGATGTTGGTTATGTGTATTGTTTTATATCGATGTAGAAAATTCTCGTCGCATGACAGCCCGATGCGCCAGGCGGAACGCGGAATGCCACAGGCACGATAAGCCGGTCCCGGAACAGGTCCGTGGTAATAGTCCGTCGAAGGCGTGCATCAATCGGCCACTGCCGGCTCATTTCTTTATGGGCATCTATCCATTTCCGTCGTCGAGAAGCGAACCTCGCCGTTCGCGCGTGCGTTTCAGGGCCTCGTTTTCCCGCCACTCCGCGATCTTTGCATGATCGCCGCCGAGAAGCGTTTCGGGAACCCGCATTCCGCGGAATTCCGCCGGCTTCGTGTAATGCGGCGCATCCAGCAACCCGGTCTGGAAGGAATCGGTCAGCGCCGACTCGCTATCGCCAAGCGCTCCGGGAAGCAGCCGGACCACCGCATCGGTCACTACCAGCGCCGGAAGCTCACCGCCGGTGAGCACGTAATCACCTATCGAGATCTCCCGCGTGACCAGCGCCTGGCGCACCCGCTCATCCACCCCCTTGTAGTGACCGCAGAGGAGGATCAGATTCTTCGCCAGCGACAGCCGGTTCGCAGTCGGCTGGTCAAACAGATCGCCATCGGGCGTGAGGAAGATCACCTCGTCATACTCGCGCTCCTCCCGCAGTTTCTCCACGCATGTGAAGATCGGCTCCGGACGGAGTATCATGCCGGCGCCCCCTCCATAAGGGGTGTCATCCACCTGCCTGTAGCGGCCGAGACCGTAATCGTGCAGGTTATGAATGTGAATTTCGGCAAGTCCGCTCTCGCGTGCCCGTTTCAGGATCGAGGAGCCGAGAACGCTCTCGAACGTCTGCGGCACCACGCTGAGGATGTCGATCCGGAGATAGGGATGTTCACGTCTCGGGTTCGCCATGCTCCGGTTCCTCAATGACCATTCCTGGAATCGGGCGGACGATCGCAGTGTGCAGTTCGTGCCGGACGGCGGCGACGAACTGGTCGATCGCCGGCATCATCCACTCATGTCCGTCCGACTCCACCTGCCAGATGAAGTGGGCGGGAGTACGGAAGATCGAGGTGATCGTGCCCAGCTTCTTCCCGGAGTCATCCCGAACCTCGTAGCCCACCAGCCGTGGATGGGAGAGCGGTTCCACATATTCCAACGCTTCGGCCGGCAGGAAGAGCGCCCTGTCCAGGAGCTTCTCCGCCGCGCTCCGGTCGGCGATGCCGGCGAAATGGCAGATCAACTCCCTGCTGCGACGTTCGTACCGTTCAAGTCGCACCGGCTCCACGAAGGCCGCCGAATATCCGATCCAGGCATCGCAGGGGACGGAGATCAGGGGAGTCGTATCGTCATCGAGCGCCAGCCTGAGACCACCGGCAAGGCCGTAGGTGCGGGTCAACACTCCGAGACGTATATGCTCTCCGCTCGACATGATTTGCAGGATCGGGAAAACTGACGGAACGCTGGCCCTCCTGACGATTGACGAAAGCCCGACGCAGCCGGACGTGTCACCGGCCGGTGCCAACGTTCCTGAATTCGCTTCAGCCTGCCGGGTGCAACTACGCAGTCGTTTCCTCGCCGGCCGGTGCTTCCGGGGCAGCCTCGCCCTCGGCGGCAGGTTCTTCCGAACCAGTCTCGGCACTGGCTGCTGCGGCAGCCTCCTCCTCGGCGGCGCGGGCGGCTGCTTCAGCCTCGGCGGCAGCCTTGGCTTCGGCCTCCTCTCTTGCACGCACGGCAGCCTCCTCCTCCTGGCGGCGCTGTTCGGCGGCGCGTTCCAGGGCGGCAAGATCGCGCGCTTCGCGATGCTGCTTGGCGGCCAGGTGGTTCTCCACCGACTGCGCGATCTCCTCCTGGCTCTTTCCCTTGCGGTTCAGATGAAGTTCCAGAAGAAGTCCCTCGCGGCTGAGAAGGGAGCGGACGGTGTCGGTCGGCTGCGCGCCGGTCTGAAGCCAGTGGAGCGCACGGTCGCGCTTCAAAGTAACCTGTCCCGCGACGAGCATCGGATTGTACTGGCCGATTCTCTCGATGAAACGACCGTCGCGCGGGCTGCGGCTGTCGGCCGCAACGATGTCATAAACCGGACGCTTTTTGCGCCCCATTCTTCTGAGTCGAAGCTTAACCATGCTGGTGTGTTCTTAGGTAAATTCCTGTTGCTGTCTGTTGTTTGTGAATCGATAACTCTATCGTCACGGGGTGGGGTGCTTGAAAGCACAACCGGGAGAGATCGGTCGCACCCGGCGGCGCGTACAACGATCCCGGCCGGACCACCCGGAAAAGTCAGCGCCGGCGTCCCGGCATCATCGGAAGTTTCATGGTGCGCGCAAGATCGCGCATTTTTCCACCGGTGAGCTGGCGCATCTGCTTTCTCATTTCCTCGAACTGCTTCAGCAGCCGGTTCACATCCTGAATCTGCGTCCCGGAGCCGGTGGCTATGCGGCGCCTGCGGCTGCCGTTGATGATGTCCGGCTTCTGTCGTTCCTCCCTGGTCATCGAGGTGATGATCGCCTCCAGGCGGACGAATGCCCGTTCATCGATCTCCACCCCCTTCAGCGCCCGGTCCATGCCGGGGAGCATGCCGATGAGATCGCGCAGCGATCCCATCTTCTTGATCTGCTGAAGCTGCTCGTAGAAGTCGTCCAGTGTGAACTGGTTGCGGCGGAATTTCTCCTCCAGCTTCTTCGCCTGCTCCTCATCGAACTGCTCCTGCGCCTTCTCCACCAGTGAGATCACATCGCCCATGCCGAGGATGCGGGAGGCCATGCGATCCGGATAGAACGGTTCCAGCGCATCAAGCTTTTCGCCCAGACCGACGAACTTGATCGGCTTGTTGACCACCGAGCGGATGGAGAGCGCGGCGCCGCCACGGGTATCGCCGTCGAGCTTGGTAAGGATGACACCGTCGAAATCCAGACGGTCATGGAATGCCTTGGCGGTGGTTACGGCATCCTGGCCGATCATGGCATCGACTACGAAGAGGATCTCGTTTGGCCGGGTCTTCTGCTTGATCCGGGCCACCTCCTCCATCATCTCTTCGTCGATCGTCAGGCGGCCTGCGGTGTCGATGATGATGACGTTGCGTCCCGCTCGTCGCGCCTCGCTGATCGATTTTTCGGCGATCGCCACCGGGTCCTCACCCGGGATGTGGAACACCGGGATATCGAGCTGCGCGCCGAGCGTCTTGAGCTGATCCACCGCCGCCGGTCGATAGGTATCGGCCGCGACCAGCATCGGCTGGCGGCCGGTTCCCTTGAAAAAATTCGCGAGCTTTGCGGCATGCGTGGTCTTGCCGGAACCCTGAAGGCCGCAGAGCATGATGATCGTCGGCCCCGCCGGCGCCATGCGGATGTCGGCCTTCTCGTTCCCCATCAGGCTTACGAGCTCGTCGTAGATGATCTTCACGATCATCTGCCCCGGGGTGACCGAACCGATCACGTCGCGGCCGAGCGCGCGCTGCTTCACATCATCGACGAATTTCTTCGTGACCTGGAAGTTCACGTCGGCATCGAGCAGGGCGCGACGTACCTCGCGCAGCGCCTCGGAGATGTTCTCCTCCGACAGACGCGCCTCGCCGCTGATGCGGCGTATCGCCTCGTCAAGTTTTGCGCTTAAGTTCTCAAACATCGGAATCTATATGTAGGCCTGCCGCGTTCAGGGAAATCGGGACATTGCTCCATTTCGAGCAAAGGATTACTAAAATACGTGGCGTGGCCGAGTTTACAAAGCATCATCATCGGGCTTCGTAGCGGGGCTGGGATGTCCAACCCCCGATTTCCGCATGGATTCGCTGTCGGCAATGCACTGATACAAAGGGTGGAGTTCTCGTGGTGGGAGCAACCTGTCCTTCCGTCGGCGGGATATGAATATGGCCGGGCGGGCGAGGGGAAATCATGCCGGGAATACAATGCCTGCCGTGCGGAATGTACCTGAGGGGCTGCGTTTCCGGCGGACGATGAGCACGTGCGGTCACCTGATAATCTCCATACATCCGCTTTCCGTTTTCTATGAAACATGTGGCCATCATCGGCAACGGCGTGGCCGGCATCACGGCGGCACGCCATATCCGCAGGATGACCGATCACCGGATCACGGTCATTTCGGCGGAATCCGATCATTTCTACTCCCGCACCGCCCTGATGTACATCTACATGGGGCATATGGCCTACGAGAATACGAAGCCGTACGAGGACTGGTTCTGGGAGAAGAACCGGATCGATCTGGTGCGCGGCTATGTTGAGGCCATCGATACGGCCGGCCGGTTGCTGGCGCTCGCGGACGGGAGGAGGATCGGCTACGACATGCTCCTGGTCGCCACCGGATCGGAGCCGAACATGGCCGGATGGCCCGGGGAGGATCTTCAGGGAGTTCAGGGGCTGTATGGCCTGCAGGATCTGGAGGCGATGGAGCGTAATACGGCCGGCATCCGGCGCGGCGTTGTGGTGGGGGGCGGTCTGATAGGTGTGGAGGTGGCGGAGATGCTTCATTCGCGGCATATCCCGGTTGCCTTCCTCGTGCGCGAGGAGACCTACATGTCGCGTATCCTGCCGCGCGAGGAGGGGGAGATGGTGAATCGCCATCTGCGGGAACATGGTATAGATCTGCGAACGGGGACGGAGCTGCGGGAGATTCTCCCGGATGAGAATAAGCGCGTCCGCGCCGTCGTCACCACGGCCGGCGAGGAGATACCATGTGAGTTCGTTGCGCTGACCATCGGTGTGCGGCCGAACATCTCTCTCCTTGAAGGCTCCGATATAGAGGTGAACCGGGGAGTGCTGGTGAACGACTGTTTCGAGACGAACATCCCCGGCGTCTACGCGGCGGGGGATTGCGCGGAGTTCCGCGATCCCGGTCCCGGCCGCGCGGCCGTAGAGCAGCTCTGGTACACCGGCCGGCGACATGGCGAGGCGGCGGCGCTGAACATCTGCGGCATCAGGACGCCGTACGATCGCGGCGTCTGGTTCAATTCCGCCAGATTCTTCGATATCGAGTATCAGACCTATGGAGATGTGCTCCCGGTTCCGGCCGGGGGGGAGGGGACGCTCTACTGGGAGCATCCGGAGGGGAGGCGCTGCATCAGGATCAACTACCGGACGGGAGACAGGCGTGTGACAGGTTTCAACCTCTTCGGCATCCGTTACCGCCATGCGGTCTGCGCATCGTGGATCGCGGAGGGGCGGACGCTGGAATATGTGCTGGAGAATCTCGGCGCGGCGAACTTCGACCCGGAGTTCTTCCCGCAGTTCGAGCGGGAGGTGGTGGATCTGTACAACAGGAATCATGGGAACGGTGCGGCGGTGTTGAAGCGCCGGCGCGGACTGTTCCAGCACATCTTCAGCCGGGGAGGACATCGTGAACGCACATGATCCGGGCTTTCAACTGACGGGGAATCCAACGGCCGATCACGGGCCGGTTCAGCGCGCCGGGCTGGTGATGGCGGCGCTTGGCATTCTGGCGCTGATGATCGCTGCGTTCGGTCCCGGAAGCAGCTTCCCCTGGCTCTTCCTTGCCGCCGGCTTCGGCCTGACGACGCTCGGCGCGCTGCTCTACATCTTCAGAGAGTACGGCGGCCATCCCGGCATCCGGAACAATGGTGTGATGTTCTCCTCCGCCACCGCGCGCGGTGCCATCGCATGGACCATCGGCCTGGTGCTTACCGGTTTCTATGTGCTGATCTACTGGTTTCCCGAAACGCTGACGCATCTGGTGCGGGTGGTGGACCCGCTCAGCCGCCTGCTGCGCGGCCGCGAAGCCGATCACTGGTTCCTCTATGGCACGTTCTACACGCTGGCGGTGCTGATCATGGGCGTCCGCGCGCTGCTGAAATACCGGCACAGCCGCTACCAGATCATCAGGACGATCTCCGTGATGTTCTTCCAGTTCGGCCTTGCCTTCCTGCTGCCGGCGCTGCTGCAACTGTTCCAGCAGCCGGAATTCTACTTTACATATTTCTGGCCGCTCAAGTACGATTATCTCTTTCCCGGCACCATCAGTTCGCTTACGGGCAGTGCGGGGCGGCTCGGCGTCTTCATGGTCACATGGGGCGCGGCCATGATTTTCATCGCCACGCCGATCCTGACCTATTTCTTCGGTAAGCGGTGGTACTGTTCCTGGGTCTGCGGCTGCGGCGGTCTGGCCGAAACCGCGGGTGATCCCTATCGGCAGCTTTCCGACAAGTCGCTGCGGGCGTGGCGGATCGAGCGATGGACGATCCACTCGGTGCTGGTCTTCATTGTGCTGACGACGGCGCTGCTCTGGATAAACTCTGCCACGCAGGGGATGGTGCTGGGTGAGGCATCGCAGGGGTTCGCGCAGGTCTACGGGTTCCTGATCGGCGCGGTCTTCTCCGGCGTGATCGGCGTCGGCTTCTATCCCATCATGGGGGCGCGGGTCTGGTGCCGCTTCGGCTGCCCGATGGCGGCGATCCTCGGCATACAGCAACGTTTCTTCTCCCGCTTCCGGATCACCACCAACGGCGGGCAGTGCATCTCCTGCGGCAACTGCTCCACCTACTGCGAGATGGGCATCGACGTCCGCTGGTACGCCCAGCGCGGCCAGAATATCGTCCGCGCGTCATGCGTCGGATGCGGCATGTGTGCCACTGTCTGTCCCCGCGGCGTGCTGAATCTGGAGAACGGGGCGAGGGAGGGGAGATACGAACGGAATGGATTCGTGAGTGTGGAGATGGTGGGAGTTACTGGGCGGGGTGGGACGGCGGCGCAGGATGGGAATACGGGGTGGGGATGACAGGAGCCCCGCCTTCAGGGAAGGACAAACGTTGAACGTGAGGCCCGAACCTGAATCCGCGAACATCTCTTCCTGTGTCCAGGCGACCCGCTCTCAAATTCACATGTGGTCGTCCATGCGGAATTCAGACGCGAAGCGAGCCACGGAACCCCCTGGCGGCATAGTAGGATTGCGCGCCATTGTGGTAGACGAAGACCGTATCGTAGCGGCGATCGGCGAAGAGTGCACCGCCGAGCCTCCTGATATCGGAAGGCGTTTTTACCCAGCTCGATGTCTTCGTGTCGAACTCTCCAAGCTTTTGCAGCTTCCGGTATTCTTCTTCAGTTAAAATATCGATGCCGATGGCGGCCGCCATGTCGAGAGCATTGTTCTCCGGCCTGCCCGTTTTCCTCGACTCCTGCCCTTCACGGTCGTAGCAGACACTTCTGCGGCCCTGGGGACTCTCCGCCGAACAATCATAAAAAATATAGTCGCCAGCCTTTTTATCATATCCAACAACATCCGGTTCGCCGCCGGTTCTTTCCATTTCATTGAGTGACCACAGTTTTTCAGGGCTGGCTTCCAGCTTTGCCTGTACCCCGGCCCATTCAATGCCGTTATGGCGGTTCATGTTGTTCTCAAAACGATCGTTCAACGTTCTGAGCAGTTCTTCGCGCTGTTCCGGTGACAGTTCCTTTTTATTGCTGCTCATATGTCTATGCTGCCTCTGTTGAATGGATGTAGCAAATGTATAATTGCCGGAGCTTGTTCCAAAGCACGGAATTCGGTTTTACGCTCGGTCCCGGGGGCATGAACGGGGGCGAAGCCGAACGCCATCCCGGCGCGCTACCTTCCATATCGCCAGTTACAGCGGGTCACCTGTGATTCCCCATCCTACCTGCACCCCCCGCAATCCGTGCTCATCGCTCCATCCACCCGTCGTGACGCACAGACCAGCCGTAGCTTCCACCCCTCGATTGCCGTTCCATTCAGGCGGAGGTTGTCCTTCAGGAACTGCAGGCGGCGCGTCTCACGGATCTTGTCGGCCGCAAGGCCCTTGTCGAGCAGCGAGAAGCGATCGGCGAGATAGTAGGGGGGGAGCGACTGGTAATTCAGACTGACGCAGACCGTGGCCGGCCGTCCCTTCAGGTCCTTCAGCGGAATGCGGTAGAGAATCGTGCTGGAGCCGGGCGAGCCGGGGCCAGCCTTCCGGTAGTTCGCGGGGATGTAGCTGGGGTCCTTCGCCGCGCGGCCAAAGGGGGATGTGAATTCCGCATACGGACCATCCGGCCGCCACCCGGCCGGCAGAAGGCGGTTGTCCTTCACATGTTCGTGCAGCCGGATGAAGCTGTTCGTGATCTTTCCATCGCTGTCCTCTACAAGCTCCTCGTAGATCTGCACCTGGTTTCCCCTCGTTATCGGAAATTCCTGGTTGTAATGCTGCTGGAAATTTTTGCCGCTGTTCGGATCGGTTCCGAAATACTCGGTTGCGAGGACCTTGTCGGTGAGACCTTCCAGAATTTCACCGCCGGCGTTCGTGCGCCCCGATGCCCATACCGGCTCTCCCTGTTCATCGCTCACGACGAACTGTAGGAATGCGCGCCGGAATTCCACGCCGCTGGGGAAGCTGTGTCCCGTCAGGTTGGTGACTTTCACCTCCACCTCAAGATGGGTCGGCGTGACGCGGATGGTCGGAATTTCCAGCCGGGCGGTCTCGTTGCGGGCCAGTTCGAGCATCGAGCGTTCCGTTGTCACGAGCCCGGCAGCTCCCTGCGGATACATATAATCGCCGGTGATGATGCCCATGATATCCGGGAACTGCTGGAACATCTGGTTGGCGAAGACGTTCAGCCCGACGAGCGTGTGGCGCGAATAGGTGTCGCGCACCTTGAGCGAAATATCCCTGTCGGGTGCGCGGTTGTCGGTGAAGGGGTAGGTCTCATCCTCGATATTGGCAACCTTGTACTTCAACTGCCGGCCATCGTACATGTCCGGCATATGACAGTTCTGGCAGCTTCGTGCGGTGGAATCGCTCCAGGGGGAAATCTCGTCCTGAAAATCACTGTTCAGCCACTCCATGTAGGTTGTCTGTTCATGGAATTCCCCGATCTGATTCCCCTGGCTGTCGAACGTCGGCGTAATTACTGTATGGCAGCTTCCGCACAACGCCGATGACTGTATCTGCGGCGCATGGCGGGGCGTGATGTTGAGTGCATTGTGCATCGGCAGCGGCTGGGGATCGGTGTAGGGGCCATTTACCGTCCCCGGCGGGTCAACATGAAACTGCGCGGTGAATGTCGGCGGCCTGCCAAGATCCTTTGCCGACATCTGGTGGCACGACATGCAGGAAACGCCATCGCGGGCGAGCGCGCCATATCTCCCATGCGGGCTGTTCAGCGGAGCGTAGATCATCTCATGCGAGAAATTCATGCCGCTGTCGAGCTGAAACTGTCGCTGTCCCATCACACCGTGACAGGAAAAACATTTATTGTCGATAAATCCCGATTTATCCGGAAACTGCGCCCGCTCCGATTCCACCTGCGCGTGAAAAATCGGATCGCGGCCGGCGAGTCCCATCATGGAGGAGCGCCATTCGGTGTAGGGGGAGAGGTTGACCGGTTTTGCACCAGCTTCGGTGAAGGTGATGGACATATTCTCGTCGGATGCGCCGTGACAGCCGATGCACTGGTCCGAGGTAAGAAACTGTGGTGGTCCCGTAGGGCCTGTATGCACATGGTCATACGTCTCCAGGATGAATCTGGCGACGTCGGAGGGGACGGCCATCTTCGATACGGCGGTGAGCGTCAATGCCTGTACGCGCTCATGCTGCCCGAGCGGATGCGGCACCTGCGAGGCCAGCGGGGCCATTGTGGGCACGTTGACACGGTAGGTCACGGGATCTTCCTCGACGTTCCGTTCCGTGGAAAATGTGGAGGTGCCATCGGCAGCCGAGGCGTGGCAGCGCAGGCAGTAGGTGCCGAATCCCTGCCCCTTGTAGTCGATGGTTCCACCCGGGACATCACTGATCGAATGCCCATCCCAGTACCATGCATCCCACGACCCGGCCGTATCGCGGATCATGACCGACCAGCCGGTAAGCTTCGCATCGGGACCTGCCGGCGAGGTATACTGTTCCTTGATGATGATTGATCCATCGGGAATTTCTCCCGCGCGATGCCTGTTCTTCACCCAGTCCCAGAACTCGGGCGAATAATAGATTTTCACCGCAGGGTGCGTGCCGAAGTCCGTGTTGTTGATGAATGGGCCCGTATTACGTAGTTCGCGATCGCTCACCCAGTTCCTGTAGCATCCCTGCTTGAGAAACGGGATGATGTAGCTATCGAATTCCTCGACGGACATCGAGCTTGGCCGGGGGAGCGTGGTGCAGGAATCGATGGGGGGCGTTTCGCGCGGCAGAGTCCGGCTGGCGGGAGTGGTCGGCGGATCGGCCCACCAGACGATGATGCCGGAGAGAACCGCGGCGATGACTGCCGGCAGCAGGTTGCTCTGTGTCATGTGGATTTCGACTTGGTTGTACCGCGTTGCGGGAGCCTCGGCGAGAGATATGCCGGGGATTCCCGGGGGCTGCCGGATGGACTACGCCATGAACATTCGGGTACGCACATCCGGCGCCGTGATGATGGGTGATCGGCTTGCTGGACCGGCGGCAAGATACCAAGCTCGTCGGGGATGCAAAAGAGGGAATTGGTTCGCGGTTAAGCAGTTCCGGCATGCTCCCGATCGCCGGTGGAACATGAGCATCCATTCCCGCCGCCATCCCGCAAACGACCGGATCCCTTTGTTGCCGTTATGGCGACGCACCTGCATCCGTTTGTCCACATCATGGATTTTTATGAACTTGGCGCTCTGTACTCCGATCGCCGGGTGTTCCGCCACAGGGCGGAAAGAATAGGGAATGCCGTGCGCCCATGAACGGGCAAATCGGCAGCGGTTGCGCCGCTGTGACGGATGACGATCTGCTCCACTGCCAAGGCAGCCACCACCGTAAGGTGGGAAGGCCGGAGAGATTCGGATGACCCCGGAGCCAGAAGACCTGCCCCGCGATCCTCATCAATTGATCCACTCCTGGGATCGGCTCTCTCGCAAAGGAGAGTGATGAGGGGATGCTCTGCATACCGACCACGGCGCCGGCGAATGCCGCCTGTCCGGCCGACCACAGAAGCACACCTCTCACCTTCCAGTATTCATTCACTCAGCTTTCGATAACGGTATCGGAGGCGCTTGCCGTATTCGAAGTATGAACGCTCGCAGACTACTTGCTGCTCTCTGCATTCTGCCCTGTCTGGCGCTGCTGGCGCAGGCGCAGACACCCCGGCAGATCAATGCCGGTACGAGCCCGGCCTTCCTCTTCGCCGATCCGGCGCGGGGACATGTGCATGTCATCACCGCCGGGACCGACGCTGGATTCGACGGCATTCTGGAACCCGGTTCGGGGGATATCGCACCACGCTGGTATGTGATCGATGCAGCCACCGAACAGATCGTGGATTCCATGGTGTTCGATGCATTCTTCAGCTTCTATCCCATTCGTCCGGGAGTTGATCTCAAGGGCGACCGCCTCTATGTGGCGCAGCTCGGCCGGGTGCGCGCCTATGATCTCACCACGCTGGCGCTCACGCGCGATACCGTCGTGCTGGGGTCGTTCGCGGCGGTCTCCTTCGATACGCTGAGCGGGCTGCTGGTGCTCGCCGATCGCGTGGGCGCCGATCAGCCGGGCTATGTCCACTTCGTCGATCCCGGGACCGGCGTCACCGTCGCGGCCGTACAGAGCGGAATCGCCCCCTCGATGACCGGATCGCGGATGGCCGCGGATGGCCTGCGGGTGGAACACTACACATTGAACGAGGGAACGTTCGGTCAGGGTAATTCCTCGATTTCGTACACATCGCTGCTTCCCGATGTCTACGGCGCCGTCAGCCAGAAGCAGCTCGGCGGGGGCGGATTCTACGTCGCTACGCTGGGCGACCGGGCCTATGTGCTGCTCCGCGCCGCCGGCCAGATTCAGGTGATCGACACGCGCACGCATCAGGATGTGCCGTTCTCGCCCATCAGCTTCGCAAGTACCCCGCAGACCGGCCCCTACACGCTGGCGTTCCAGGGAGACAGCATCCTTCTGGTAGGCATGTATTCCGCGCGCATGTACAGGATCAGGACCGATAACGGGGCGATCGTCGATTCGATCATGCTGCCGGGGGGGGCGGAGTCCATCGCCGTGCACGATTCGCTTGCGTTCGTTACCAGCAAGGTCGGACCTGCCGGCGCCGGACATGATTCCTCAGTTACCGTCGTGAACCTCAATACGTGGGAATCGGTCGATACGCTCTACGCGGGATCGGAGCCGCTTGCGGTGTTTACGACCTCCGCCGGCGATATCCATGTGCTGGGGAACAGGGGGGAAGACGAACATTTCTGGACCGTATTCGATGGTGAAACATGGGAGCAGAAGAGCACGATGTCCTTTACCGGCCGTATCGATATCCCGCTGCATCCGTTCTATGACGCGGCCACCGATTCGGTCTATATCGTCATCGCCGATTCTCTCCGCGCCTATGGCGCCGCCGCTCCGGATGCCGGCTACCGCACCCTCTATACCGATAGGTTCGACTCCTCCACCCTGGGAGGCGTCTTCGACGGCGATGGGTATCTCTTCCTGACGGAAACCGGGCCGTTCAACGGCCCCGGGCCGGAGTACGTTCATGTGCTGACGAAGGGAGGGGCGATGGTTGCGAAGTTCCTCACCGGCCGCCGTCCCACTGCCGTTGCCCGCGTACATTCGGCGCGCGACGGCGCGATCGCCATCTATGTGATCGATCGCAGCGCACCGATGGCGAAGGTCTCCGATCTTGACTTCTTCGAGTTCCTGCCCGACATCCTGCATCCTGATACGCTCGGCAATGGAGCAAATCACCTGAACATGCAGCCCGGGGGGGGGATCGTGACGCTGAACGGCAGCCATCAGATCGCTGCGGTCAACTTCGATGAATGGCAGGTTCATACGCGCGTGCCGACCGGCACATCGGGATACGACGGACCGCGCGAAAGCCTGATGCTTCCGGGAAATCTCGTGGTGGCGACGACCTATGCAGGGGATGTGCGGGTATTCAACGTCGCCGGCGACTCCAAGACCTATCCGATCGGCGGGAAGGCTGAAGGCATCACCGCGATCGGGGAAAAGGTCTTTGTTGCCCGCGCCTTCGCCCCTGACTATTCGGCTGATTCGGTGGTCGTGGTCTTCAATGCCGGCTCGCTCGTGGCCTCGGTGGAGCGGGTGAAGGATATCGCCGCCGCGATGTCGCTGGAGCAGAACTATCCCAATCCCGCCACCGATGCCACGATGGTCGGATTCGGCCTCACCACGCCGGAGCATGTGACCCTTGCGGTCTATACGGCGAATGGCGAGCTGGTCGAGACGCTGGTCGATGAACGGATGGAGGCCGGGACATATTCGGTCGGGTTGAGGACGTCGGCGCTGCCGAGCGGGTCGTACATCTACACGCTCAGAGCCGGTTCGGAGGTTCTGAGCAGGGTGATGAAGGTGGTGCGCTGATGGTTCCGAGGAAGTGCGATGCAGGTCGGCCGGGCAATCCGGCCGGCCTCGGCGCTGCGGTTCTGGTCATTCTGTCCGTGCTGGTGCTGCCGTTGCCGGCAGCCGGACAGCCGTGGGAGGATACCGGCAGCGATGCCGTGGAATCATTCGTTCCCGGCACCGGGGCAGGGCATGGCGCCGATCATCTTCCCGGAAATGTCCTCGGCCTTCCCGATCCGATCGCGCGCAGCTCCATTGCTACGGTCTCTCCCGGGCAGGTCCTCTCGCTCGGCGTAGGAGGGGAGATCATCCTGCGGTTTGATCGCCATCCCATCGTCGATCTTCCCGGCCCCGATTTCACGGTGTTCGAGAATGCGTTCTACTATGTCATTGCCGGGAAGGAACATATCTATGCCGAACCCGCCGAAGTCGCGGTCAGTCGCGACGGCGTCACGTTCACGGCATTTCCCTTCGATTCGCTGACGCTGAAGGGATGCGCCGGCGTCACTCCGACCAATGGCGACCGGAATCCCGGCGATCCGGCTGTCTCCGGCGGCGATCATTTCGATCTCGGCCAGCTTGGTATCGACTCGGTCCGCTTCGTCCGCATCCGCGATGTAAGCGCCATCATCATCAACGATCGCAAGCATCCCTTCTGGGACCCGACGCTGACGGGGGCGGCTCCGACCGCCGGGTTCGATCTCGATGCCGTGGTGCGCGTGAGCGGCAGTTCCGTGACGCCATCCGGGAGCGGCGTGGAGCGTGGCGGCGGGTTCGCGGCGGATCTTTTCCCGAATCCCTTTGCGGGGGCTTCTGCCATCCGTCTGCGGCTGGAGCGCGCCGCCGATGTTTGCATGCGGCTGTTCGATCCCGTGGGACGCCACATGCGGACCCTCACGGAAGGACGGCTGGAGCGGGGGGAATGGCGCGTGGCTGTCGATGCCACCGATCTTCCTGCCGGTATCTACTTCATCCTGGTCGAGGTGGATGGGCATGCTCCGTATGCGATCAGGGCGTTGCACACGGATGGAGGACGGTGACGATGCGGGGCCGTCCGATGTACGGAATGCACGCAATGGGGCGATCCGGTGAAATGGCGGCCGCCGGGGAAGCGCGATGAAAAGGGGGGTGATGGATAATCTCCTGCCCGGCGGACGCGCGCGCGCTGTTGTTCTGGTATCTCTACTTGGAACCGCCGTGGCGGCTCACGGGCAGGTGCCGGCGGGGGATACGCTGCGCACGGATTCGGTCGGGACATATCGTGCCGCCGAGGTCGTTGTGGATGCGCAGAGCATTCTTCCGCGAGTCTCCCGTGGCACGCAGCCGCTGGCGGTGATATCGCGCGATGAGATCGAAGCGCTGAATGCGGTCGATATCTCCGATGCCATCGGCTTTGCTCCCGGCGTGTTCGTAAAGCAGTATGGAGGTCTCGGCGGGCTTCGGACGCTCTCTCTGCGCGGAACCTCGGCGCAGCAGGTCGTGCTGCTCGTCGATGGCGTCCGGTACAGAACCACGGCGGATGGGGCATTCGATCTGAGCAATATTCCCGCGGCGGCCGTGGAACGTGTGGAGGTGGTGCGCGGCGGAAACGCGGCGCTCTACGGAGCCAACGCGCTGGGCGGGGTGATCAACCTCGTCACCCGGTCATCGGCGGGGCGTGCCGTGCGTGCAGCCGCCGGAGGAGTTGTGGGATCGTTCGGAGAGCGCCGGTTCACGTTCGATGCCGGGGGGACGCTCGATGCCGATACATGGGAGATCGGCTTGAATTCAACCACCGCGCGCGGCGACTATCCCTTCCTTTTCGATGAATATGGCCGGACGGGAGAGCTCCGCCGCGAAAATGCCGATTTCACCAATCTCTTCGGCCGCGCCGCATGGTCGCACAGCTACGAACAGGGAGGGAAGTTGTCCCTGACATTGCAGGGATTTCAGTCGGAACGTGGAACGCCGGGGGCGGTGGTGCAGGGGAATCGCGAACAACTGCGCGCGCGCCTCGGAGAGAGCGATCTCTTCATGGTTGTACGCGGATCGGTTCCGGTCGCCGGCTGGCAGCTTTCCGCATCGGCGAGCGGACGCAGGAACATTCTCCGGTATCGCGATCCCGATGCGCGTCTGGCCGGCCCTGAAGGGCTCGATAATCGCTACGATGGGGAGGATGCCTCGCTGGCGCTTCATGCGCGCACCACCGTCGGTTCCGTGGGGCTCATCGATATTGCCGGCGAGTTTTCCTATGCCGGACTGGAGGGGGATAATCTCGATCCATCGGCAGGAACTTCCGTACAGCGGCTCCAATGGAGCGGAGCCGTCACCACAAGCTGGTTTCTGGAACAGGGCCTGTTTGGCTGGGAAACAGGGGTCGATGCCGGTATGCGCGCCGATCTCCTGAGCGATGCCGGCGGCGCGCTGAGTCCGTCGGTGGGAGTTAATCTGCGACTCGGTCATATGCCTCTGCGGGCGAGACTTCATGGAGGACTGAGCTACAGGGCCCCCACATTCACCGAGCAGTATTACCTGAATTATGGCAATCGCGATCTCCGTCCGGAACGGGGGGCCAGCCTGAATGCCGGGTTGACATTCGAGGCGACCGAGCGCCTCGTTCTGGAGGCGAACATCTTTGCGATACATATGACCGATCAGATCGTGGCGATACCGCGCAGCCCCGTGAGCTGGAGCGCCGCGAACATTGCGGCCGTTCTATCGCGCGGCGTGGAGGGGGCGCTTTCGGGTACATTCCTCGGCGATCATCTCGCAGCGCGCCTTTCCTATACATTGATGCGGGTGGAGGATGGGACCAGGGGGATGACCTATGGAAAGCTGCTGGTCTATTCACCACAGGAGATCCTGAATGGTATGGCGGAGGTGCGTGCGGGATGGCTGGCGGCCGGGGTCAACTGGCAGTATGTCAGCCATCGGTTCACGCTCCCGGCGAATGATCCTGCGTCGGCGCTGCCGCATTATATGGCGCTGGGCGCGGGGGTCTCCACCGGATGGAAATATGGCGGACTGGCATTTACCGCACGTGTGGAATGCTCCAATCTGCTGAACGCCGATTATCAGGTCGTACGGAATTACCCGATGCCTGGGAGGATGCTGCGCATGGAGGTGCTCGTGAAGTTTGGAAGCGAAGCGGAATGATCGGGAGGGATGATATTGCCACCACGTTGAAGGGGAATATGTGCTGTGCGCCGGATGTCCGCCAGGGTGCCTGCGCCGTACGGCGTCCGTGGCTGTGGTTCATGCTGGCGTTCCTGCTGCTTCAGGGATGCATTGCCGATCCGGTGATTCCTCCCGCCGATCCCGCCGGTTTCATCACAAGCGGCGTGATCGTCGTGAACGAGGGGATCTGGCGGCAGGATAATGCCGGGCTTACCGCCTACGATCCGGCCAGTCACCGCGCGATCCAGGATTATTTCGGTCTGATGAATCCAGGGCTTCGTCTGGGGGATATCGCCAACAGCATCATCGCCCACAATGGCAATGGATATATCGCGGTTTCGACGTCGTTGAATATCGAGGTGCTCGATCTCAGGTCCGGGCGCTCGCTTGGGCGAATCCACCTCTCCGAAGGCAACGAGCCACGTCATATCGCATTCGCCGGAGAGAACACCGGATACGTCACCACGTTTATGGATTCGGTTCTGGAATTCGATACCCGTTCGCTCGTTGTAGGGCGCGGCGTGGCCGCGGGGCCGGCTCCGGAGGGAGTTGCGGTGGCGCACGGCCGTTTGTTCGTGGCGAATTCGGGATTCGGGCTGTATCGCCAGGAGGAGCCGAAGGCGGGGATGGTCGGGGTGTTCAGGCTGGAGGATCTTTCGGAGGAGGCTCTGGTGCCGGTTGGAGCGAATCCGCGCCAGCTTCTGTACCTGCCGATGAATGACCGGCTGTACGTGGTGTACGGGCTTGCGAATTCCGAGGGAGGGCTGGTGGAGATCGATCCGATGACGTTGCGGGAGACGCGGCGATGGCCGGTGATGGACCCGCGGTGCCTGGCGCTGGATCTCAACGCCGGCGTTGCCTTTCTGGGCGGAGCGGAGGGAATCATGCGCATCAATCTCCTCGCCGACGGCTCCTATCCCGAGCGATTCGTGCTGGCCGAAGAGTGGCCGCAGACGATATTCCATTCGATCGGCGTTGCGCCCGATGGTTTCGTGTACGTCGGTGCGGTTACTGGGTATACTGTGTCGGGCGAGGTGCTGATATTCGATCGGGAGGGAAATCTGCGCGGGCGTTTTCCCGCTGGACTGAACCCGAAGGATTATGCGTTTTTCTGATACGGAGCGCACTGAAAATGCCGGCCGCCGCGACAGAATTAATGCGGAAATAAATAAGTAAATGCGTCCGGATTATCGAGCGAGTCGGCTGTGGTCTGTTTTCGGTCGCAACGAATTTCGGGCGCCCCGGATATCGGAGCGCCCGAAATGGCACTATGGCGAGTAAATTCTGCGGCGCTGTTGGTTGCGGGGCCTGTCGTTACGATGCCTTCGGCGACATCTGATAAACGATCTTGCGGATCGTATCGAACTGGAGATAGGGGTGCATCTGCTGCAGCTTGTCAATGGCGTCGCCCGCCGACATGCGTTCACGCATTTCGCGATAGGATTTCCGAATCTGATAATCGCGCAGCGATTTCTGATCGAACAGATGGTGCTGCTGTAGAAGCGAAAATGTCGTGTCGTCGATGAGATCGGCCAATGGATTTACGCGTACCTCCTTCTGTGACTGTACACTAACGAAACCGTCGTTTGCGACAACTTCCTCCGGAGTGTTCTGGGCAGCCTTTGCAAGGCGGATTCTGGAACGCACAGTTGTTCCTGGCATGGTTAGTCTCCTACTCGATTCGTGTCTGATAGGGATAGGCGTAACGCACAAAGCGTAATCATCGTAACGGTTACTGTCGGTTCCTTCCTCGATTTTTTGAACAGAGAAATCGTGTATTGAACGGAAGACGTTGCCGGATGATTTCCGGCTCATCACGACATTGTGCGGAGCTGCGTATCGAGCGATGAAACGGAAAAGCCGAATGGCGACGGCGCACATTCGGCAATAGCAATAGCCCGGAGAACGCTATCGAATGCGTGCCGTTACTGTTGGACTGGTTTCCAACGGCCTGTAATCAACCTTCGGTAATGGGAATTACCGAGAATGTATGCATCTCAAGAAATACATACCTCCAAAGCACGAAATGCAATGACCATAAGGACTGGTCTGGCAGGCTCAGAGTCGTGCGCCGGAGATAGAAATTCCTGAGCAGCGCAGGCCACAGTACAGTGTAATAAGGCTCGGATCGATATCGTTAGTATGTTCCCTGTTGGTCCCTACTGTTCGGACCGCAGGTACATTAAAGACACATGGAGTGTGATTTTGTTACAGCATGAGAGGAATTTTCCGCCCGTCTGCATATGGTGAACACATGAAACGGAAAAAGGTTAGCTGATTCGGTGGCCAAAGATAGACGATTGCCGGAGGGATACAAGCCATTTCGCTATCTCCCGAGAAGATCGCGCAGGGCTTCATCGAGTTGCGGATGGCGGAAGCGATAACCGAGCTTTACGGTTCGTTCCGGGATCACATGCTGCCCTTCCAGCAGCGTGGTGGCTGCTCCGCCGAACACCAGCTTCAGGACGAACGCCGGCACGGCGAAAAAGGAGGGGCGATGCAGCGTCTTCCCCAGCGCGATGCTGAATTCCCTGTTGGTGACGATGCCCGGCGCTGCGGCATTCAGCGGACCATCGATCCTCTCATCGTCGAGCCCCATGAGGATGATGCCGATCTCATCCTCCATGTGTATCCACGGAAACCACTGGCCTCCCGACCCGAGCGGGCCGCCAAGGCCGAGCCTGAAGGTGGGGAGAAGCTTCCCAAGTGCACCGCCGGCGGGATCGAGCACGATGCCGGTTCTGAGCAGCACCACCCGTAGACCAAACTCTCTTGCGCGTTCCGCCTCCTCTTCCCATTTCCGGCAGGTCTCGCCGAGAAAGTCCTTCCCGGAGAGTGAATCCTCGGTAAAGGTGGCCGAGTCCGACGTCCCATAGTATCCCACGGCGCTCGCGTTGATGAGCACGCGGGGCCGGATGCCGGCGTTTCCGATCGCATCCACGATATACCGGGTGCTCTGTACCCGGCTTTCGACGATTCGCCGCTTCTGCTGCTCGGTCCAGCGGGTCGCCACGGTTGCGCCCGCGAGATTGATCACCGCGTCGGCTCCATCAATCGCATCTCTCCATTCCCCCTCCTTCGTCGAGCTCGACCACCGCAGATATCGCGCGGCGCCCGGAGCCTTGCGGCGTCCTGCGTCCGGGTCGCGTACCAGGGCGATCACTTCATCTCCCTGTTCCGCGAGTTTCTCTGTCAACTCCGACCCAATCAGGCCGGTTGCTCCGGCAAGTACGATCCGCCTGCGATGGCTGGCCATGAGGATTCTCCTGAGATTGTAAGTGCCCGGTCAACGTTTCGTCAATATAACCCTGCATCATCTCGCAAAATTCCTCCCGCGCGCGCGATCGGCGTCAGACGGATTACACTTCGCACAGGAGAAAGCACGATCTTTGTGTATGCGATCGTCGGTGTTCCGAAACGATCGCCGGCTGCTGTAGCCAGCCGTTCCGGCAGGGGATGCGATGGCATGCGTTGCCGGGGAGTCGATGAACATGTATACCGAACGTGGCAGAGAACAACAGAAATAGTGGCCGGCACAGTCGCCTGCGTCGCAACCGGAAGGACTGGGTCAAGGGCAACCGGGAGCGGGCGCAGCGCGTTGATCCGGATGGGGACATCCTCACGGCGGGGCATGAGCGCATGCGCCCGAAGGCGATCACGATCGACGATGTGCGTGATATCGATGATCTTCCGCGCGGGCAGGTGGTGGAGATGCAGAGCGGCCGGTACGACGTGAAGTTGGAGTCGGGAGGGCAGGTGCTTGCCTGCCGGATCAAACGTGGAGCATCCACCGCGAACAACCATTCCACGCTCGTCGCCGTCGGCGATTTCGTGCGCGTACAGCCACTGGAGGGGGATCGTGGGCTGGTCCATTACGTCGAGGAACGCCACACCCGGCTCGGACGTGTGGCGGCCGGCCAGGATGTGATGGAACACGTCGTCGCTGCCAATGTCGATACCCTCTTCTGCATCACCGCGGCCGACCGCCCCGATTTCCGGCGGACGATCCTCGATCGTTATATCGTCGCCGCCCATCTCGGTGGCGTCACCCCCGTGGTGGTGCTGAACAAGATGGATATGGTCGATGGCGAACTTCGTGAGTTGCTGGAGGAGGAGATCGGAGTCTACCAGCAGATCGGCTACGATATCCTGTTCACCAGTACCGTGACGGGAGAGGGAATCGACGAGCTTCGCGGGCATATCCGCGACCGGCTCTGCGTGCTGATCGGTCAGTCGGGTGTGGGGAAGTCGTCGCTGATGAATACCGTTCTCGGAAGCGACATCCGCCGCACCGCCGATGTGCGCGAACGCGACCGGCGCGGCACGCATACCACCATCAGTTCCGTTATGATCGCCGTGCCGGGCGGGGGATATCTGATCGATACGCCAGGACTCCGGGAGTTCGGCATCTGGGATCTGGAGCCGGAGGAGCTCGACGGCTACTTCATCGAGTTCCTGACGTACCTCCGCGATTGCAAATATCTCCCCTGTACACATACCCACGAGCCCGGGTGCACTGTACGCGCCGCGGTGGAGCGGGGGGAGATCGACGAGGGAAGATATGCCAGCTATCTGGCGATCTTCGAGTCGCTGAAGCAGGAAACCCGGTAGCAGGAACGGCCGGAATTCTACACCACGCCACATTACAACGTTAAGAACCGGATGCCTGAATGGTCTTGGAGTGAGACAGGCTGCCCGCCACATGCGTACGATGTACTATTCGTTGCGTCGCGGGGCAGCTCACAGGCAGAATGAAGATCAATGGAGATGCGATCATGAATGTCCATAGAACATTGTTGCAGGTGCTCGCGATGGCGGCGGTTCTTCTTGGCGGCTGTATGTCCGTGGCGGAGCACCGGAGCCGGCTCGAATCGACCACCGAGCGGGAAATGACGCTCGGCATGGTGCAGCGCGAACTACACAGAGGAATGGCGCAGGGAGATGTCGCCACGGCGCTCGGCTCGCCGAACATCGTCACCAGGGACAGCGACGGAAGGGAGACCTGGATCTACGACAAGGTCGCGACGGAGGCATCGTACTCGGGCGGTGGTCATTATATGACGCTTGCATTGTTCGGAGCCGACGGGAGCTCGGGAGCAAGCAGCAGCACCCAGCGGACGCTGACGGTTGTCATCAAGTTCGATGGCGCGAGCGCAGTGGATTCCTTCGCCTATCATGCAAGCCGGTTCTAATCATGGAGGAGAACAGAATGATGAGAACACGGCTGCTACCGCTTCTCCTTGTGCCGGCGGTGATGGCCGGCGCATGTTCCTCCGGCAATACTACCCGTCCGCAGCGGACCGCGCTGGAGATCCGGGAGATGCAGACGCGGGAGTATCAGACGACCGATGTCAAAATGGTGATGAAGTCTCTGCTCAACGTGTTGCAGGATGAAGGGTTCATCGTCCGCAACGCCAATGTCGATCTCGGATTGATTACGGCGGAGAAGCAGGTGGAGACCAGCAGTGACAACAACCTCCGGTCCGGCACAACCGATGTGGTGCTCGGTGTGATGGCCGTTGCGTTGAGCGTGGCGTTTCCCGAGAACAACATCTCATATAACGGTTCATCGGCGACCGAGGAGAGTCGCTGGGAGAAGTACCGCTCAATCGAGTGCTCGGCTAATGTCTCCGAATTCGGCGATCGGACGCGCGTCCGCGTGAACTTCCAGGAGCGCGCGGTGGATAACAGGGGGGATGTGGTGACGGTTCATCAGATTGACGACATTCAGTTCTACCAGACATTTTTCGCCAAGGTTGACAAGGGGATCTTCATCGCGAAGGAAAAGCTGTAGGGCGCATCCGGTCCGGAATTCCGGCCATGCCGATAATACAGGGGTGGCTGATGGAGACAGTTCCATCAGCCACCCCTGTATTATCGCATGAATGTACGGCGCTGCCGGAGCGCCTGACGGAATGAATACAATGCCCGCCACGGCATGGAGTTTCCTGCCACGGACGACGGACTACCGACAAAGGACCAGGGCCGGGCCGGCGCCTTCAACGTTCTCCCTTCTCCTGTCCCCGTTCCTCCACCAGCTCGGTTTTCTGCGGCCGTTTGAGGAATCTCGCCAGTTCAAACGTATGCGTGCGTTTCGGCGGCTTCGCTCCATCCGGTTCCTCGCTGCTCACGCTGGGGGGGTCGGCCAGCAGTGGCAGCCGGACAAGGAAGGTGCTTCCCTGCCCCGGCTCGCTCTCCACATTGATGGTGCCGCCGTGAATCTGTACAATCCATTGCACGATCGACAGGCCCAGGCCGGCGCCCCCAAGCTCGCGGCTGCGGGCCTTGTCCACGCGGTAGAACCGATCGAAGATCTTCGTCCTGTGCTCGGGGCTGATGCCGATGCCCGTATCCCGCACGCGCACCTCCGCGAAGTTCCCGTCGCGATGCACGGCAATGGAGATCATCCCCCCCTCCGGCGTATACTTCACCGCATTGTCCACCAGATTCAGAAACATCTGATAGAGCTTCGCCCGGTCGGCCTCGATGAAGAGATCCTCGCTGTGCCGGAAGGTAATGTAAATGTCCTTCTGCGTGCCCAGGATGGTGGCCGCATCGGCCAGATCGGCCAGCGTCTCCGTCAGGTTCGTTGGCTCCTTGTGGAGCGAGACCTGTCCCATGTCGCTGCGCGAGAGCAGCAGGAGAGATTCCACCACGTGCGACAGGCGCAGCACCTCCTGTAGCGCGCTGGAGATGACATCCTGATATTCCTGTGGTGTCTTGCGCGACCGCAGCGAAAGCTCCAGTTCGCCGGTCAGGATCGTCAGCGGAGTGCGCAGCTCGTGCGAGGCATCCGCGGTGAACTGCCGGATACGCTCGAAGGAGCTTTCCAGACGGGATATCATATCGTTGAGCGTCGCGGAGAGCCGGCCGATCTCATCGTTTGTCTTCGGCACCGGAAGTCGTCGCGAAAGATTGGATGCGGTGATATCCTGCGCGGTGCGCATGATCTCATCCACCGGACGCAGCGCCGCCTTCGCCAGAAACCAGCCGCCAATGGTGGAGAGCAGCAGCACCACCGGCGCCAGCAGCACCAGCGTGCTGAAGAATTCCTCCAGCAGCGACTGGAGATCGCCGATCGGATAGCCTGCCACGATATAGGCGGAGCGTGACCGCGCGATCGCCACGCGTATCGACTGCTGCTCGTCGCGCCGCGGCACCATCTGACGGACCGTTGTGAACTGCGCCACGGAGTCGCGTGCCTGGCTGATGAACACCGGGGTAAGATTCAGCGAATCATCGCCGAGATTCTCCGATCGATACACGATCGTCCCCGTGGAATCCATCACCTCGATCATGAAGTTCCGCGGGGTCAGCAGAATGTGCTCGTAGATCTCCGTCCACAGCCCGTCCACACTCTCGGGCTCCGCGGTCTTCTTTGCAGAGGAGCTTTCGCTCCTGAGCGGCTTGATTGCCGATTTGATGGCGGTGTCGGCCGACAGCGAATCGTTCCGGAGAAATGCCAACTCATCCTTCGCCGTATCCTGTTCGGCGATGGGGGCCTTGCGCCTGCGTCGCGAGGGAGGCTCCTGGGGAGGACGTATCTGCGTCTGCTCTGCCTGCTTTCGGATGATTACATCGAGCGAGGAGATAACCTTGTTCAACGAAACATCAAGGTTCGTGAACAGCTCGGTGGAGACGGTTGTGTACGTCAGCACGCCGAACAGGGCGATCGACAGCGTCATGACCAGCGTGAACCACAGCGTCAGTCGTGCGCGCAGCGAGAGGTTCACTCCTTCTCCTCCTCGGGTACGCCCTCGCGCATCACATAGCCAACGCCTCTGATTGAATGGATCAGGCGCGATCCGCCGTCGATCTCCACCTTGTTGCGCAGGCGGTTTATATAGACATCCACCAGATTTGAATCGACGGCGAAATTGTAGTTCCAGACATGCTGGGTGATCACCGAGCGGCTGAGCACGCGATCGGCGTTGCGCATCAGGTATTCCAGAAGCGCGTATTCGCGGGTCGTCAGTTCTATCTCCGCGTTCCCTCGCTTCGCCTTCCGCGAGATAGGGTCAAGCACCAGATCGCCAACCTTGAGCTGGGTGGACTTCTCCACGCTTGAGCGGCGCAGCAGCGATCTGATGCGCGCGGTAAGCTCCTCGAAGTGAAAGGGCTTCGAGAGATAATCGTCGGCGCCGGAGTCGAGCCCGGTGATCTTGTCCTGAATGGTTCCCTTGGCGGTGAGAATCAGCACCGGCGTCGTGATACTGCGCGCGCGCAGCTCCCGCAGCAGCGAGATGCCGTCGCGCTTCGGCATCATCAGATCGAGGATGATGCCGTCAAATTCTCCCGAGATCGCCTTCTCCAGCCCTTCCTCGCCATCATATGCAAGATCCACCTCGTAGTGCTCCTCGCGGAGTCCCTGTTCGATGAATTTCGCCACCTTCTTCTCATCCTCGATTATCAGAAGCTTCATATAGCACCGGGTTCGGTTGTTTGCTGTGAATTCTCTGCAAACCGCTGACATCGTGAAAAATACAGAATGCCACGACGATAGGCGCCACCCCGTATGAGGCCGGCGCTTCCAACTCACGACGAATCAGAGGCGCTCTCAGCGCAGCACGGGGAGAATGATGTGCGGGACAGGGGAGTGAGGGCGGGATGGTGGTGGCCTCCCCGGCCGGGATGAAGGAGATCCCGGGGTTCCCGGAATCTCCTCCGTCGGATCAGGACATCAGGACTCAGCCGACGATGACGGGGATCGTCACCTTGTCGATCTCGCTGCCATCCTTCGCCGAAATCTGGAAAACTTCCAGCGTGGCAGGGCCTGAATAGGAGGCGCGCATGTGTAGCCGGGCCTCGAAGGGGTTGAACTGCCCCATCTCTCCCTGCGACATTACATTGCCGCCGGCCATTGCGGTGCCGGTGCTGTCGTTGATGCGATAGGAGACGTTGTTCTCGAACGTGCGCGCAGTGCCGGCGATACGGAATCCGCCGACCGCCACGTGCTGCCCCGGCGTCGGCGTCGTGACCCGGATGTTGATGACGGCGGGGGCAGGCTCGTCGCCGGATGCCGGCGAGTCGGTGCCGTCCGGCGACATGGCCGGGGAACGCACCGAACTATCCGCAGGTTCCTGAACCGTGCCCGCCGGCATGGCGGTGTCGGTGGAGTCTTCCGGCTGCCGGACGTCAGCCTCGGAGTTGCAGCTCTGGAGCGCGATGGCCAGAAGCAGCGCGATGCCACAGGTGAATGGTGCCATACGGTGTGCGGAAGAGCGTGGAAACTTCATGATTGCCGTTGCTTGTTTCGGAGCCCCGCCGTGCATTGATGGACGGAGCCCGCAGGGAGCATTTCTGCGAGATATAATTGGGTCGGATGAAACGAATCATTTCAGGCTTCTGCCCACGGACCGGGGCCGGGCTGCTGCTGCGGTTCCCGGACTCACTTCATCCTGTCAGGAGTGTTTAAAGATAGCCCCGATCGGCCATCGAGACGAAGTCCTCGCCGGCGATGATGATGTGATCGTGGAACTCGATGCCAAGAATCTTCCCCGCCTCGGCGAGCTGGCGTGTGATAGCGATGTCCTCGCGGCTGGGCGTCGGGTTCCCGCTGGGATGATTGTGTATGCCGATGATCGAGGCGGCGTTCTCGACGATGGCGATCCTGAACACTTCACGCGGGTGGACGATGGAACTGTTCAGGCTCCCCTCCGAAACCATTTCCATCCTGATCATCTGACTCGCGGAGTTCAGGATCATGATGTGGAACTGCTCCTTGGTGATGCCCCGGAACTGCGGTATGTAGATGGCGGCCACGTCGCGTGGTCCGGTGATCAACGGGCGCTTCGCGAACGGATCGGCCTTCATCCTGCGGCCGATCTCGAATGCCGCCGTCAGCGTTATGGCCTTTGTCGGCCCGATGCCGCCGATCTGCTGCAGCTCGCGGTAATCGCGGGAGGCGAGATGTGAGAGGGTACGGAATCTCTGCAGGATATTGCGGCTGATCTGGATCACGTCCTCCTGTCTGGTTCCGGTTCGCAGGAGTATCGCCAGCAATTCGGCATCGCTCAACGCGTGCGCGCCGTGATGCATCAGGCGCTCGCGCGGCCGCTCGCTCGGGCTCCATTCCTTTACCGTCAGACGCCGCGTCTCCGTTTCTTCCGTCGCCTCCTCTTCATCATCGCCGGCCGGAACGTCGGGATGGTCCGCAGTATCGGCGAACTGTTCTTCGTGCGCGCCGTCGGCGTTGGTCGCCGCCGGGAGCTTGCGTGCATCGCCGGCACGAAATCCCGGTGCGTTGCTCAACTGCAGCGCGTCGCTGTCGATTGCGGCAATCGCATCGGCGACCACGAAGAAGGAACCGCAGATGACGATCAGCTCATCGGATTCGGCCTCGTTCAGCGCCATGCGCATGCCGTTTTCGACGGCCCCGGCGATCGCGGTATCAATGCCGGCGCGCGTGGTATGATGGGCGATCTCCTCCGCCGACAGTGAACGATGGCTGTCCGCGCGCACCGCATACAGGCGCTTCGCCGATGGCGCCATAGCGGCCGCGATCGCCCCGACGTCCTTGTCCTGGACGGCTCCGTAGACGAAACGGATGGCGCGGTTCGTTCCTGCGCCGGTCGCTGCCAGCGTATTCACCAGCACGTTCATGCCGTCCGGATTGTGGGCCACATCCAGGATCACACGCGGCGTGGCGTGCACGCTCTCGCAACGTCCTCTGATGCCGCTGTTCGCACGGACGTTGCCGAAGCCGCGTCTGACCGCCGTCTCATCGATATCGAGATATCCGCCCAGGACATCGATGATGCCGAGCGCCACGCGCGCATTTTCGATCTGATGACGGCCCACTAGACCGATGCGGACATCCTGGAGTTCGCTTCCGTGCAGCAGGAAGGAGGCGGTGGTGCCGTCGAAGTCCATTGATCGATGGATGGCATGGCAGAAGTCGTCGATGAAGTGCACGTCCGCGCCGACGCGCGCACCCTGGCCGGTGAACACCGGGCGCAGGCGGGGTTCCACCCGGCCGACGATCGCGGGAATATCGCGCTTGAATATCCCTGCCTTCTCGGCGGCTATCTGCTCCAGCGTATCGCCGAGGTGTTTCATGTGATCGTACGCGATCGATGTCACGGCGGTGACGAGCGGCGCGACGACGTTGGTGGCATCGAGACGTCCGCCAAGACCGGTCTCCACCACGGCGATGTCCACCTGCTCCTCGGCGAAATATCTGAAGCCGATCGCGGTGGTTCCCTCGAAGAACGTGCAGTTGTGGTGTTCGATGATCGGGAGCATTTCACGTGCATACAGCGCGAGGCGTTCGCGCAGCATCGGTGTGCCGTTCACCCGGATGCGTTCCGTAAAGTGCAGAAGGTGAGGGGATGTATATAATCCCACGCGGAGGCCGGTTTCCCGCAGTACGGATGCCACCAGAGCGCAGACCGAGCCCTTGCCGTTGGTGCCGGCCACATGCACCACCGGGAACTGCTGATGCGGATTGCCCATCTCATCAAGTAGTGCGGAGATGGGGTCCAGGCCGAGTTTGATGCCGAACGTCTGGAGCGAGAAGAGACGTTCCAGAGCAGCGTTCAGCTCGGGATCGTCATCATGCGGATGAATAGCCATCGATGATATGAAAGCTGGGTGAGAGAGTGTGCTGAACGAGCAGGATTGTGCCGGATGGCCGGCAAGATACGAAGGGGCCTGGTGAGAATTCCAGGGGGAACGGGGAGTATCGCCGGATAAAAAATCCGTCCCGCAGTACCGACGGGACGGATCAAAAATCGATGGGCGATATCGTGATTGCGGCTACGATGATCGATCACCGCTGATGTGCTGGGGAGGGGGATGGCGCCGCCCCCCGCCGGCACGTCTCCTCGCGACGAACTGCGGTTTATCCTCCCTTTCTGGTCCCGGATTTGGAAGCGCCACCCTTCGCTGCCGACTTGGTCGTTGCCTTGGAAGCAGTCTTCGGCGTATCGCTCTTCCTTGCCGCCGACCTGGTGCTGCCATTCGTGCTCTTCTTGGCCGCGCCCTTTGCCGCCGACTTGGCAGCTCCGCCGGCCGCGGTCTTCGTTGCAGCCTTGGAAGCGGCCTTCACTGCGCCCCCCTTCTTGGCCGCGCCCTTTGCCGCCGACTTGGTCGTAGCCTTCGCGGCTGTCCTGGTAGCGGCCTTTCCGGCGGCTCCATCCGTGCTCTTCTTTGCCGCGGGTTCCTTCTTCGCCGCCGTGGCCTTTGTTCCCGTGCTCTTCTTTGCCGCCGTGCCCTTTTTCGCCGCCGTGGCCTTCTTCACCGTTGCCGCTGTGGTGCCGGCCTTTGCCATGCTCATCGTGGGGGATGACGGCTCGGCCATCTCCTTCGATTTCGCTCTGCTCCTGGCGGTCGTCGGCTTCTTCATACCATCGGCGGAGGATGCCGCACCTTTGGACGACGTCGTTCCCTTTGCGGCGGAAGCCGGCTTGGCGGCCGTCTTCTTGGCGCCGGCGGTCTTTCCTGCGAGCTTTGGCGCCGCGGTCTTCTTGTCTGCGGTGGCCTTGGGAGCTGCGGGCCTGGCTGCTGCGGTCTTTCTGCCACCCTTGGCCGAGGCGCCGGTCGTTCCGTTGGCGAGGTTCATCGCCTTGGAGGAGGAAGCGGTCTTTCTGCCCGATCCCGTCTTCGGCTTCGCCGTGCTCTTTTCGGAAGCGCTCTTCGGCTTCGCAGTGGCCTTCGGAGCCGCCGGCCTGGCGGCATTCTTCGCGGCCGTACCTGCCTTCGGCGTCCTGGCTGCGGCGGCCTTCGTCCGGGGTCCGGTCGCTCCGTTCCCTGCGGCCGCGGGCTTGGTGCCGGTGGCCGTTGACTTCTTCACAGCCTTGGGCTCGGCTGCTTTCGAGGTCTTCGATGATGTGGCCATGTTGCTCTCCAGAATTGTGAAAAGGAACCGATACATCCTTCAACTGTCCAGGCCGGGGCAATCGAAGTCTTGTCGCCATCCTATGCGTACCACCCGCGGTGTGATGCCGCTCGGGGTGGAGTGATAGCCGCTGCAGGAGCAAGATGCGGCGCCCGTTCAGCCCCTGCCCGCCAGATGCCCGTCATAGAGCCGGCGCAGCATCTGGACATCCTCCCAGGTCGGGCGTTTCCACTGCTGGTTGCGCAGCAGCGCCGCAGGATGATAGGTAACGATCACCTGTATCCCGTGGTAGTCATGGACGGTTCCACGCAACTCTCCCATCCTCGACTTCCTTCTCAGCAGAGTATTCGCCGCCGTAAGTCCCAGCGCGAGGATGAATTTCGGTTTGATCAGATCGAGTTGCTTTATCAGATATGGCTCGCACTGCTCCACCTCGAAACGTTCCGGTGTCCGGTTTCCCGGCGGACGGCATTTGAGGATGTTGCAGATAAAGACATCGCTGCGCTGGAGATGAATGGCCGCCAGGATCTTCGTCAGCAACTGGCCGGCGAGGCCCACGAACGGCTCTCCCGTCCTGTCCTCGTCGGCGCCCGGCGCCTCTCCGATTACCACAATGTCCGCATTGGGATTGCCGACACCGAAGACGAACTTCGTGCGCGACTGCCCCAGCGGGCATCGCTGGCAGGTGCAGATCATCTGATCGAGCGATTCGAGCGACGTCGCCGAAACCCAGGGATCGGTGATAGAGACAAGTCTCTCGGTGAGCGCGGCACTGCCTCCGTCGATGCGGGGCATTTCCTGCCGCTCCTGCTGAGAACCCTGTTGTCTCGATTGCCTGGTAACGATGATGTCGCCGAAAAGAGATGTCTGCTGGTGGGCAAATTCGCCCACCTGTTCTCTGAGCGTCCGGTCTTTTCCAGTACGTTCCTTCACCTGCCCGTTCCCTCGGCCTGTCCTACATGGTTGTTGCGCCGGCTGCCGTCAAGCATCTGTTCCACCGCGTCGAAAATCTCCGCTGCGCATTCCCGTTTGCTCATCAGCGGAAGCTCTCTCGCATCGCCGGCAGTAACCAGCGTAATTCTGTTTGTATCAGCAGCAAAACCCACGCCCGGTTCGTTCGCTGCATTTGCGACGATGATATCGCAATTCTTCTCGCGAAGCTTCGCCCGCGCAGAATCCAGTAACGATGCGGTTTCCAGGGCGAATCCCACCAGTATCTGCTCCCTCCTTCTCCGCTCTCCGAGCGAACGCAGAATGTCGCGCGTGGGACGCAGGAGGATCTTCATTTCGTCATCGGACATTTCACGACGTTTCAGCTTCCGGTCCGCAGTCATCACCGGCGAAAAGTCCGCAACCGCCGCGGCCGCGATGATTATGTCCGCATCGTCGCTGCAGAGATCCACCGCCGCCGCCATTTCATCGGCGGTCGTAACGCGCGTGGTCCTGATGCCGGAGGGATCGGGAAGCGCCGTGGGACCGCTGATGAGCGTCACCTGCGCGCCGCGATCGCGCGCCTCCTCGGCAAGCGCATAACCCATTTTTCCCGACGAGTGATTCGCGATATATCGCACCGGGTCGATGGGCTCGTACGTTGGTCCGGCCGTGATGAGAACGCGGCGCGAACGGAGCGAATGGCTGCGCGCGAAATGCGCTTCGATCGCCGCGATGATGTCCTCCGGCTCCGCAAGCCTTCCCATGCCGACCAGGCCGCTCGCCAGATCGCCGTGACCGGGAGGAATCACCTGCATGCCGAAGGAACGGAGCGTCGCGAGGTTGCGCGTCAGCGCGGGATATTGGTACATGTCGGTGTCCATCGCCGGCGCCACGAAAAGCTTCCCCCGCATCGCCGTCGCTATCACCGTCAGAGCATTGTCGCTCAGCCCTGTTGCCAGTTTCGCAATCGTCGCCGCGCTGGCCGGAGCTATCACCATCGCATCGCCCCACAGAGCCCAGTCTATATGCCATGAGCCATGCGCGGGTTCTGCGCCCGCGGGCGGGTACATATTCAGCGCAACCGGAAATCTGGAGATGGAGGCGAAGGTGAGCGGGGCGATGAAGTGTGAGGCGGCGACGGTCATTGCGACTCGGATCTCCGCGCCGCGTTTTACCAGCTCTCTCGCGATAAGGACCCCCTTGTAGGCCGCGATACTGCCGGTGATTCCGAGGATTATCTTCCTGCCGTTCAGCACGCTCATGAAGCGAAAAATTACTCGGTGCAAGTTATATAAAAGCGTAGTACGAATGCACGCGCCATGATATGGCCCCACAAAATTTTTTTGATGGTGACATCATCGTCATCATGCGCGCGATGCATTGTGGCATACATGCATCGGCAACGTGCGGATGGGCACCTGCGAAGATGATGATGCGATCAGTGCGTCGGGCTGCAGCCCGGTATTCATGCGGCTTCCAGGGCGATGAGCTTCGCAGCGATCATCATCATGCACTGCCGCGTCCAGGCTGCTGCGGATTCCCTCCGGCGACGTCCGCGGTGCTGGTGAACGCTGATGCGCAGGTGCGGATGCGGAAGCATGCGGGATGACCGGCGCCCCGACGTCATGCGTGTGGCGTACGAACCAGCGTTCATGGCGTGGCGCCCCGGCGAACGAAGGTGCTGATGTCCGGATACGAAGAGCGGCGGTCATGAGTTCGTGCTCGTGCCGCCGCTTCCAGAGAGATGCTGTCGTTTCCCGTGTGTCCTTCGCCGGCGTCATGGTGGTCCGGCTCTTCCGCTGTGAAGAAGGCCGGGCGACGCCGAAGCCGCGTGGTTACGCGGTTGCGGAGCTGGTGTAGGCTTCCTCAAGTTCCGGAAAGATGGTCGAGCGATCGCGTATCACACCCGCCAGGTATGCGGCACAGCTTGGATGCTTCGGGCTGTGCGCATCGCTTGTTCCCGGAGCATGTGCGCCGACGGTGAAGACTGTGACCTTGTGATGATTGAGGCGGAAGTCGAGCATTGCCTGCTGCAGGTCGCGCGCCGATTCCGCCAGTGCCATCAGTATGGGATATTCATCGCGATGCTCCAGGAGGTGACGATACGCTTCAGCGCCGGTGCGCCCGGTCTGCTCCTCGGTGATGCGAAGCATGGCGCGGCGGAGGTTGCGATCCTTCGCCTCTTCATAGCTCCGCTGAAGTTCGTCGCTGTATTTCTCCATGAAGTTCGTGAAGGTAGCTCCGGCCTGCACCGCGGACTCCCAGTAGAAACGTTCCCTGCTGCGATCTTCTTCCGATGTCACGCGCTCGATGCCGAGCAGTATCTCGATGATGCGAAACTGCGATGACTGGAATCCGCTCGCCGGATGGAGCGCATCGCGGAATTCCGCATAGCCCTGCTGCGACATGGTTACCAGAGGGTCGAAGCCATTCAGCGAGGTGCGCAGGATTGTGGCTATACGCTTGAGCAGATGTGCCGCGTGCTGCAGGTCGTTCTTCTCAAGCGCTGCAAGCGCGCCGGTGAGTTCGTAGATAGCCAGTTTGAACCAGA